>ENA-OUOG01000252-OUOG01000252.1-marine-metagenome-genome-assembly--contig:-NODE-252-length-71157-cov-5.651238_pt1 | contig 71157 bp, 34 predicted proteins | sample MGYA00248635_ERZ508505 | MGnify/ENA primary metagenome ERZ508505 (study PRJEB26176, sample SAMN06267871) | marine metagenome | isolation source: Saanich Inlet, British Columbia, Canada | place: Pacific... | reverse complement strand
GCGACCTGCAAAGCCGCTCGCGCGGGTCAGCCGGCTCCGTCGCGGAAGCGTAAGCGCGACCCCGAGATCAAGCCCGACCCCGAGATCAAGCCCGAGATCAAGCCCGACCCCGAGATCAAGCAGGAGCCGTTCACGATCCGCGGCTACTTCGGCTTCGACAGGTGAGAAAGCGCGCGCGAACGAACAGACGCGTTTGTTTGACAAAAACGACCAAAGACGACTCTACTCTGTTTACAATACGCGCGCGCGTTCGTGGTCTATAAATAGCTCGTCTCGCGGTCGGCCCGACCCGATATACGCGTTCGGTCACGCGTCGGACGCTTTCGAGCGCGCCTTGGACTGGAACGGGTTCCGTTTGGAGCCGGCGGCGGCGGAGCGTTTGGAGCCGAACGCGGGCGCCTTTCCGGCGAGTTTTTGTTTCGCCTCGCGCCGCCGCGCGTGTTTCGCGACTCGGCCCCGGTCGTACTCCTCGTCCAGCTCGTCGTACGCGCGCCGGCGCTTTTTGTTCGCCGACAAAAGCGCATCCTTCACGTCCTCGACCACGCGTCGTCGCGTTTTCTTCGAAACGCCGTTCGCGTCTGTTTCGTCGTCGTCGTCCCAGCCTTTTCCTTCGCCGCGCGCGCCGCGGCCGACGGCGCTCGACGCGCGCGCCGACCCGTCGAGCCACCGCTTGACCGATTTCGGATCCGAAGAAGACGCGAGCATCGAACGTCTCTTCGCGTCGGGTTTATTCGGAGTCTGCGAAGGAACGTTCCTCGCGTCGTCGTCTTCTTTCTCCGGCTCTCGCTTCGCGAGGACCGCCGTCTTTCCCGGCGCCGCGCCAGAGCGCCCGCCGTTTCGCGAGGACCCTTTTTCGCTCTCCTTCTCCGCGCGCCTCGCGGCGCGCGTCTTGACCGGCGAGAGCTTCGACGCGTGGTCGCGGTCGCGCCGGAGCCGCTTGGAGATGAGACGCAGGCGCGCCGAGTCGCGGGAAGACAGGAGCTTCCCGCCTCGGTGCGGCGAGCGAAGCGAGTTGGAACGCTCCGAACCGGAGGGCGAGCCCGGAACCGTCTCGAGCGCGTCGGCGTCGGCGCCCTCCGCGCGGCTCCGTTCCAAACGCCTCGAGGAGACGTTCCGCTCGGGTCGCGTCGAGACCTTACCCCGATCCGCGCCTTCCCGCGCCTGCTTCTTCTCCGGAAAAGGCTTCGCCTCCGGCGCAGGCGCGTCTTCGCCCACGAACGCCTCCTCCGCGCTCGGAGGAACGCGCCGCTTCGCCGGACGGGCCTCCTTCTCGGCGTCGTTCGCCTTCTTCGCGTCGTTCGCCTTCTTCGCCGCCGCCGCCGCCGCCGCCGCCGCCGCCGCGCCGGCTTCGCCGCGCGCGCCCGGCCCGGCCTCGTTCTTCGCGTAGAACAGCAGGTAGGCGCGCTGCTTCAGCGCCGTGGCCTCGCCGCACTGCGTGACCGTCTCGTCGTCCATCTCGTACCAGTACCCGGTGGGCCCCTTGACGTAGCAGTAGTAGTGCCCGCTGTGCATGCTCCCGCCGCTGTGCACCACCACGCCGAACAGCGAGTACGTCTCCTTTAAACTTGTCGTCTTGGAACTCTCCTTGACGACCCCGTTGGGTTTCGGTTGATGTTTCTGTTTCTTTCCCGAGGACGCGAGTCCATCAGCGGTCTCGTCCGCGCGCGACGACATCGCGGAAGACAGATCCAGCGTCGTCGGATACTCCACGAACTGGTTCAGTTTCCCTCTGCCGAACGGGACGTACTCGAAGCGTTTCAGCTGCACCGTTAAAATAAGCGGCGCCTTGTCGATGGTGAACTGTTTCGTCGCGCGCGTCATGTGCGGCTTCCCGGGACCCATCTCGCACTTGTACTTGTTCGCGCCGTCCAGCACCTCAACCGCGACGTAGCTCTTTAACGCGTGCGAAACAGACTTAGCGCGCGCGATGTCCAGACTCAAATCCATGAACCCGTCGAACTTGTCCGACGCCCTCCCGCACGTCGCGCAGGTGATGCGCGACCGTAACGTTCCCCCGAACGTGCGCCACACGAAACTCGTCTCGCTTCTTCGACTTCCCTCCTTGACTTTTGGCGTCGCCGCGTCGCACTGGCGCTTGTGCATCGCGTCGAGCACGCATCGCGCAAACTCGTGCGCGTCTTCTTGCCGTCCTTTGCGGAAGGTCTTCGAGACGGACCTTAAGTTCTTCACCAGAGACACGGGGGCTATCGCGCGAGGTCCGTTACCCTTGCCGTCGCCGCCGCCGAGCGCTCGGCAGATGTGCTCGCCCATCTCGTACACCGCGTCGAACCCGCCGCGGCGCGAGAGCTTGCGATGCTCGCCGGCGAGGCAAAACGAAGCCAGCGGCGGCGTGTGCGTCAGACACTGCGTCACCGCGTTCAGGAAACAGGTGTTGCCCAGGTTGGCGAGGCCCGCGCCCACGCGGCGCACGGAGGGCCAGCGCGTGCTGAAATGCACCGAAGCACGAGGGTACAGGGGGTTCGAGACGTCGTCGATTGACGCGCCGTCGCGTTTCTCGTCATCCACATCATCAGGGTCGTCTTTTCGCCGTCGCGCTCGCGTCTCGCCGCCCGAACTGCCGTTCGCGTCGTCGCGCGCGTCCCGCGCCGCGTCCAGGACGATCATGCGCCTCTGCGCCTCCTCGGAAACCAGGGGCGGGTCCGCGCGCCTGCGGTCGCGGCGGCGGGAAGGCGGGAGGGGGAGGGGGAGAGACGCGGGACGGCCGAGGTCAGCGCGCGCGTCGGCCTCGAGCGATCGCGATTCGGGAAGTGTCGGCGCGCCGGCGCCGTCGTCGGCGGAGTGACACGCGGCACCGCGAGTGCCGTCGGTGCTTCTCGGACGCGGGAACGTCGAGGGAGCTCCGGGGAGACGCGCGCAGACGCGGACGCGTACCTCGCGCGCACGAACGACAGCTTACGCAGGGGCGGCTCGACGTCCCGTTCCAGGGGCGCGAACGGCGACGGCTTGGCGCGCTTGCCCATGGGCGCCGACGGCCGACTTTCGGCCTCGCGATTCGGGCGCTGAATCACCCGAACCCGCTCGATGAACTCGCGTCACGCGCACGACACCGCTGATGCGTGACTATACACGCCACCGCGTGAGCCACGGAAGCGACTCGCGACACGCGCGCGCGCCACGTTCTGCCGGGTGGCGCGACGAGGCGACGCGCAACACGAGCAGGCTGATGAGAAGAATTCGTCGCGATTATTACAAAGTCGGCGAACACGCAGAACTGGGGTGCCAGTCAAGCGGAACTCGCCGCGCGTCGACGGACATTTTGTCAGATTCGCGGCCGCGCCCGTGTCGTCCGGCGCCCGGGGCCTCGCGATGTCCGCTCCCCCCGAGCCGTCGGAGGACGCGCGCGCTCGCGACGCGACGCAGGACGCGTCCTCCCTCTCCGCCGATCTCCTGGACGCCGCGAAGCACGCGTCCTTCGTCGTCCGCTCGTCGCGCGATCGCGACACCGTGGAGTACGTCCTGACCGAGCACCTCCGCATGAGCGGCGTGTACTGGGGCCTCACCGCGCTGGACTTGCTCGGCCGGCTGGGCGAGATGGACGTCGAGCCCATTTTGGAGTGGCTCCAGAGGTGCAAACACGCGAGCGGCGGGTACGGCGGGTCGGAGGGGCACGACGCGCACGTGCTGTACACTCTGAGCGCGGTGCAGATCTGCGCTTTGTTAGATCGCATGGACCTCGTCGACGCCGACGCCGTCGCGTCGTACTGCGCGTCTCTACAGAACGACGACGGGTCGTTCAGCGGGGACGAGTGGGGGGAAATCGACACGAGGTTCACGTATTGCGCGTTGTCCGCGTGTCGTTTGGTTAAACGAAAGGACGCCGTGGACGTCGCCGCCGCCGCGCGATACGTCGCGAGTTGCAAAAACTTCGACGGCGGATTCGGATGCGAGCCCGGCGGAGAGAGCCACGCCGGCCAGATCTTCACCTGCGTCGGGGCGCTCGCTTTGGCGGACGCGCTGGAGGAAGTAGACGGCGACTTACTCGGCTGGTGGCTGTGCGAGCGCCAAGTCAAAGCCGGCGGCCTGAACGGCCGGCCGGAGAAGTTGCCCGACGTGTGTTACTCGTGGTGGGTGCTGTCGAGTCTTTCCATCTTAAACAGAACGCACTGGATCGACCGCGTCGCGCTCGCGCGGTTCATCCTGCGGTGCCAGGACCCGCAGAAAGGCGGCATAAGCGATCGTCCCAACGATGAGCCGGACGTGTACCACACGTTCTTCGGGGTCGCCGGGCTCAGTCTGATGCGCTTCCCCGGGCTCAAGGAAATCGACCCCGTGTACGCGTTGCCGACGCACGTCGTCGAGAGGATGGGGCTTTAACGTTAACGTTTTCAGTCGAGATACCGATAGAGTCGCGCGGTTTCAAACGCTCGTCCTAATACTACGCGTGGTCTACGCTTTAATCCGTGACGCTTCAGCCGTGTGACGAGAGCGACGAGAGCCACGCTTCACGCGATACGCGTGACCGTCGTTCCGCCGCGTCAGAGCTCGCGTCAGTCGAGGAACCGCAGAATCTCCGCGTCCTCGATGTCCTCCGGCACCCAGCTCGGCGTCGGGCACGCGAACGCCCACGTCGCGCCCCGGTACTCGGCGCAGTGCAGGTACAGCCGCTCCAGATCCTCGGCGCGCGCGCCCGATCCGCCCGCGTCGCCCTCGGCGGCGTCGTTGGCGCCGTGCGCCATCATCGGGCAGTGCGGGCAAAGAGGCCACGAAGACGCTTCTTCTTCTTTTTCGGCATCCGAGACGTTTCGCGAAACGTCGCCGCGCGTCGCGCGGCACGTCGCCAGAAACCTTCGCGTCTCGTCGACGTCCGTCAAAGCTTCGCCGCCGTACCGCGCGTCGTTGGCGATGGGGTGCCCCGCGCGTTTCAAGTGCGCGCGAATCTGGTGCGTGCGTCCGGTGAGGGGCTCGCACGCCACCAAAGCCACGCCGCGAGGAAGAGACGAGAGGATCGACGTTTTCATTCGTCGCGAGTTTGACGTCGTTTCGGACATCTTCTCCGGAGCGCGAAACGTCGCGTCGACGAACGCGTCGGCGGCGGAGACGGCGACGAGCGCGAACGCGGTTCGCGCGTCCTTCGCTCCGTTTTCAACCTCGGAAAAGGCGTTCGATCGGTCACCTTCCGAGTCGTCCGCGCACGTCGCCAGCCGCGCGCGCGGGTCGTACCGCAGACCGACGTCGACGACGGCTTTCTCGAGTCGGAGAGACGGTCCAGCGAAGCTTTCGCCTTCGCTTTCGCTTTCGCGCCCGGCGGCGAAAGTCTCGAGGATGTGTTTCCCGGTGGCGAGGTGGGCGCTCGAGACGAGCGCGACGTACCGTTTGCGCACCGAGTGGCTCTGCACCTCCTCGCGCAGCCTGTTGGCGCTCGCCGCGTCGCGCGCCATCAGCAGCAGCCCGCTGACGTTCTTGTCCAGCCTGTGCACGGGCAAAAGCCGGCCGAGATCGGGTCGCGACGCCGCCATCAGACCGAGCACGGTGTTCTTCCGGTACTGACCCGTCGGGTGCACGGGGACGGTGGCGGGTTTGTACACCGCCACCATCGACTCTGTCGCCGCCAAAACAGTCACCGGGTCGCTCAACGTCGGCGGCTCGTGCCGGTGCAGGTAGTGCCGGATGCGCTCGCCCGCGTGTAGAGGCCGAAGCGGTTCAATCTCGGGCTCGTTTTTTGGTCCATCCGACGACGTCTTCCGCGAAAGCGCCGTCGGCGACGCCGTCGGTTCCGTCCGTTCCGTCGCCTCCTCGGGCTCGCCCGCCTCCTCCGCGCGGCACCGTTTGCGCGTCGCGCCTGTCTTCTTCCCGGAAGGCTTGTTCTTCGCCGGAGCCGCCTTCTCCACGCGCAGCAGCCCCGTTTTGTGCGCCGCCTCGTAGTAGCTCCGCGGCCTTCCCGGGAACTCCCGCGCGAACGCCTCGACGACGTCCAAGCCGGCTTGGCGTCGTTTCACGTGGCACACGAAATCGAACGCGTACGGACGCACCAGGCGCACGCCGTCGAGAACGACGTAATCGTGTTCCAAGTCGGGCGGCGACGCGAACAAATCGCCGTCGTCGACGCGTTTTTCTTTTCCTCGCGACGCCGCCATTTGTAATCGAACGCGGTACAACGCGCTGTCAGTGCGAACCACTGCTCGCGACTTACGTAAATACCGGTCGTTCGTCGGTTTCACGCGGTATCCTTCGTCTCGCGAACGAGTTTCAAGCGCGCCTCGTACGCCTCGAGCTGCGACGCGTACGTCGTCCAGACGCAAAACTTGCACTGGGGCGAGCTCTGGCAGCAATCCTCCGGCCCGGGGTAGGGGGGCTCGACCGGGACGGCGTGCTCGCACTCGCAGAACCGGCGCCCGCACGAGCCGCACAGAGGCGGAGGGGGCGGACGCTCGTCGTGCCTCCCCACGCGCGAGCCGTCGCCTCGCGCGGGGCCGCCCACGCCCGTCCACGCGAAGCGTCTGGAAGTGACGTCCGAGCCACGATGCGCGCCGAGAGAAGAGGGCGCCGGGCGGACGACGTTCGCGCGTCGCGAACGGGACGCGGTCGTGCTCGACGCGGACGTCGAAGCGCGCTCCGCGGCGGCTGGGGGACGGAGCAGGCGAGTCGCGCGGCGTATCGCGTCCCGCGCGTGGCGCATGACGCGGGCGCGCGCCGACCCGAGTGCGGGAGGACCTGCCCGGCTCTCCAGATGAGCCACCGCCGACCGCCCAGACGACCAACACCGAGAAAATCCCGTGTCGAGGTTTCCGTCACACCTCTCCGAAGGGTTCCGACGCCGCGACGCGAGGCGACCGCACACCACGCGCGCGCGCGCACGCGTGTCGCCGAACCGCCGGGAGTTCGCGTCCCGCTCCTCGCGCTCGAGGCCTTCCCGACCGCGCCTCACAGAGTCCCGCGCGATGTCCGCCGCCGCGCGTCGCCGCGTCACCGATCTCTCCTCGCAGGTCACCTCCGGGGCGACCGACGTCGAGGCGTACAAGGCGGACATCAAGGCGTGCCGCCGCGACCTGCGCCGCCTGATCGACACCGTGAACTGCCACCCCATCCTCGTGCGCCTGGCGTGGCACGACGCGGGCACGTTCGACCAGCGTACGCGGGCGTGGCCCGAGTGCGGCGGCGCGAACGGCTCCATCCGCTTCGACGTCGAGATGGGGCACGGCGCCAACGCGGGTCTCAAGAAAGCGCTCGGCTACCTAACACCGCTCAAGCAGAAGTACCCGAGACTGTCGTGGGCGGATATCATCCAGCTGGGCGGCGCGACCGCGGTCGAAACCGCGGGCGGCCCAAACATCCCCATGCGCTACGGGCGATGCGACGTCTCGGACCAAGAGCAGTGCCCGAAAGAAGGAAACCTCCCGGACGCCGAACCGCCGTTTCACGGCGGCGACCATACAGACGCGCCTTCCCACCTCCGAGCCGTGTTCAACCGGATGGGGTTCGGGGATGAAGAGATCGTCGCGCTTTCAGGCGCGCACACGCTCGGTAGGGCGTTTAACGAACGATCGGGAACCACGACAAAGGGCATAGGCGCGAAGAACGGGACGAAGTACACAGGGGGAGGCTGTCCTTTCGCGCCGCCGCGCTTGGACGGGAAAGAAGGCTTCGGGATGCCCGGCGGCGCGAGCTGGACGCGCCGGTGGTTGACGTTCGACAACTCGTACTTCAAGCGCGAGTACGTCTCTAAACAAAACAAGGAAGACCTTCTGTGGCTGAGCACGGACGAGGCGTTACACACGGACCCGGGGTTCAAGCCGTTTTTCGATCGATTCGCCAACGACGAGGGTTTCTTTTTCGAAAAGTTCGCGGAGGCGTTTGCGAAACTCTCCGAGCGAGGCGCGCGCTTCGCGCCAAGCGGAGGCGTCGAAGCGTGACTTTTTTTCTTTTTGTGCGTACGTCTCGAAAACAGTGTAACTAGCTACGAAAAAGACGACCGACTAGAGCTAGTAGAGAGTCTCTCGTCTGTGTATCATCTCTCAATCATCTTCGTTCTCGGTCTGTTCCCGCGCGCGTCAAGGACGTCAGAAGAACGGCAAGAAGGAGAGCAGGCGCGCCGCGACGGAGAGCGCGCCGTCCTCTCCGAGCATCTCGCCGAGGTCGAGCTCGGTGGCGACTTCGCCGCCGGCTTTCGTGAGGAAGTTGGTGACCCAGAAGTTCGCGGAGATGGTGAAAAGCGTCAGCGCGGTCACCAGATCCACCTTCCCCACGTCGGCCATCGCGCTGTTTTCCATCTGGCACTCCCCCATCGTCGCGACGTGCTCCGCCTCGTCGTCGCGGATGGCGCAGAAGACGTCGTGCAGCGAGCGGACTTTTGGCCGCCGCAGCGCTCTCTTCGGCCGCGCCGACTGGAACGCGTCGAACAGGTACAGGTCGTCGGATGTCCAGTACGCCTTCGCGACCCTCGGCGCGGGCATTAAACGCAGTTTGCTTTTGTTCTCCTCCGCGAACTGCGCGTACGTGTCCACGGCGTGCGCCTCGATGAGCTCGCTGAAGTTGTACGCCAGCGCCGGCGACAGGAGCCACGCGAAGCACAACAGCAGAAAATAGAAAAGCGCGGCGTGCTGCGCTAAGAACCGATCGCGCCAGCTCCGGTCACCACCCAGGCTCTCCATTACTAACAGATGCTGGTACTCGTTCCACTGCTCGGCGAAGTGCACGCGCTGTAACTCCGACGAACGGCGCCACCACCCGAGAAGCTCGTACAAAGTGAGCATGGTGTTGTACGAGAAATACGGCATGCGCGCGACGGTTTCCAAAAACCAAAACCTCTGAATCGGTTTATGTTCCGGAAACGCGAAATCCAAAGCGTAGCACAGGAGTAAATACGGCCCTTTGATGATCCAGGGTGCGCTCACTTCTGGTCGGTTCGCCTCGCGCTCCCAAACAGCGTCGTTTGTTAAACGCAGCGTCTCGAGCTCGTCTCGGAGAGCGGACATAGCCTCGACGTCCTCCGCGCTGAGCGGAGCCGAAACGAAAAACGCGTCGCCCGGAAACGCCGGCGGCACGAGAATCGCGTCGTCCTCGGCTTCCGTCCCCGCTACGAACTTTCTGAGCTCCTTCAGTTCGCGCGCGAAGTTCTCGGTGGAGATGGCGAGCACGTTCTTCGGGACGCCCGGGGGACGCGTCTTGCTCACGTCGATGTACACGCCGGCGTTGCTCTGGATGTACCCGTACTCGCAACGCACGCGCGCGAACGGCGACGCGGCGAGCGCCGCATCCGCCTCGTCCGCCGAGGCGGACGGCGAGACGCGCGCCTCCACCGCGCGCGCCAGCGCCTCGCGCGCCTCGGCCGCGGCGACGTCCGCGGCGAGCACGGCGGACTCGAGCGCGTCGAGCTCGGGGTCCTCGTCCAGGGACGGAGGGCGGGGGACGGGGTCGTCGGAGACGGCCCTCGCGGCCCAAACACCGCGCTTGGCACCCCGAACGGCGCCGACCGGGTGCCGCAGATGTTTCGGGAGGGCGGTCGCGCGTCCGGGGACGCGCGCGCGCGGCGCGCGCGCGCGCGCGGCGACCGGCGCGGAGAGAAGGGCGACAGGCGACATCGCGCGCGCGTTCGCGGCGGCGAACGGCGGGTGACCCCGCGCCAGGCCGCGGGTCGAGTGCGCTTCGAACAATGAGTGTGCCACGTGGAGAAAAGCGGCAGGCGGGTAACAAACGAAAAGCGTAAAGGCACTGGCAGACTGGGCGTCTCGGATCTCGCGAATCGCATGTGAGACGAAGTGGTAAAAGGCTCGCTAATCGGCGTAGCTTCCTCCTTCGCCGGTGATGGATCTAATGGATCTAATGGATCTAATGGATCTGCGGCTGCTCCGTCTCCCCCAGGCACGCCCACACCGCGCCGGTCATGCTCTTGCTCACCTTCCAGAACCGCTCCGCGGCGTCCCGGTCGTAGGACCACCTCGAGCTTTCGGCGATTGAATGCACGCCCTTCGGGCCGAGCGGGTTCCCTCGGGGGCCGGACATCTCCGCGACGTATTTCCCAGACACGTTTTCAAACGCGTCGCCTATCGCCACCTCGATCTGCCCTCGCGCGCCCTCTTCCGGCGTGATGAGGCTCCCCATGGACTTCAACTGCGGGTAGAAGTTAAAGTTAAGCGACCTCGGGAGCTCGGTGTCCACGATCCCGGGATGCACGGCGTTGACGTCGACGCGCGCGCCGTCCCCGCCGAAACGACGCAGCCGCCGATGCAGCTCGTACGTGAAGTACAGGTTGGCGAGTTTCGTGCGGCCGTAGGTGAGCCATCCGGAGGCGACGTACCCGAGTAAGCCGTCTGAATTAACGTTCTCGAAGTCAATATGGCCCCACTCGTGCGCGACGGAGGACAGGTTGACGATTCTCGGCCTCCCGCGCGCCGCGAAGATTTTCGGCATCATCTTCTCCGTCAAGTAAAAGTGGCCCATGTGGTTCGTCCCCATCTGCGTCTCGATGCCGTTCACCGTTAACGACTTTTGCGGCAAAGCCATCACGCCCGCGTTGTTCATGAGCACATCGCACGCGTCGTACTTCGCGGAGAACTCATCCACGAAACGATCGATGCTCTGCAGGTCCTGAAGGTCCAGGCGCATCACGTCGAGCGCGCCGGATGAGGCGGGCGCGCCGGATTCACCAAGCGCGCGTTCGATGTCCGCCGCAGCCTTGGCTCCCTTGTCGGTGTCGCGCACGGCGAGCACCACCACGTGGCCCTTCGCGGCGATCTCGCGAGCGCTGATGAACCCCAAACCCGTGTTCGCGCCCGTGATCACGCACACCTTCTGCGTTCCGGACGCGGGAGAAGTCTCCGCGGCCGCGGACGCCGCGAGCGCGCGCCGGGATCGGAAGTGCCGACGCCCGCGGGACAGCGCAGCACGCGACAGCGGGGCGACGCACGCGGCGCGCGCGGAGGCCAGCGCGGCACAGGACATCGTCGCGAACGGTACCGCCGGAGGCGAGACGGATACGCGGGTCTCCGCGCGGGGGGAAGGCGTCGGCGCGGGGGGGACTGCGCGCGACGGGACGCAAAGCGGCGGACTCGCTCCAGCGGCCACGTGTCTGGCGAAACGAGAAGCGCACGTTTCGGATCGACCGTTTCGTCACTTCGAGATGAAACGAAAACGCACTCTCAATTTTTCCTCGAGCTCCTTTCGCTACCTCTTGCACGGCCTCCTGCGCATCCCCGGCCTCGCGCCCTGCACCACTTTCTGGCACCGCGCGACGACCGCGCGCGCGTCCCTGTGCGCGGTCTGCGCCGTGGACGTCACCGCGGCGACGTACTCGGCGGCGAGCGACGGGTCCAGGCCGAGAGACGCGGTCAATACTCCGTCTCTGAGCTGCGCGGCGAAATTCGGACCGAGCCGCTCGAGCGCGAGTCTCTGAAACGCCACCGCCTCGCCCACCGCGGCGGCGCCCGCGGCGTCGCGCACGTCCAGGTCCCCGCGGAGCACGGCTCCGACGCAGCACTCGTTTACGACAACGTCGGACGCGAACTGGCAAAAGCCGGCGACGCGCTCGGAGCTCATGCCCTTAGCCGCGTCGGGAAACCAAGCCTGCGCGATTTTGAAAAGCGCCTGCAAAGCGGCTTTTCTAGAAACCGCGCTGGGATGCGCGGCGGCCCAATAAGATAACGTCGCCAGAGCGGTATCCCGCGTCGACGAACACGAAACGCTCTCGCCCTCGAAACACACCCACAGACCGCTCGCGCCCAGCGCGTGCAAGTGCGCCACAAACGTCGCCTCGAGTTCGCGCGCCTCGCGAGACTCCTCCGTGCTTCGCGCCGCCGCGGCGGCGGCGGCGGCGGCGGCGGCGTTGGCGTCGGCTTCCCTCGCGGCGAGGGACGCGTCCGCGCGCGCGAGCGCGTCCGGCACGTCCGCGACTCTGGAAACCACGCCTAGGACGCCGTGTGCGTGACCGTCGTGACTGGCGAACGGCGCGAGCGCCGCCGCGGTCTGCGCGATGAGCGCGGGCGTGACGGTTTCCGTAAACGGCGCCAATTCTTTTTTGAACGTCGCGCAGAGCTGGTTGCACAACACGAAGCATTCCTTGAGGTCGTCGGCGCCGCCGGAGGCGCGCACGCGGTCCACCAGGGGCGCGGCGTACGGGAACGCCAGGCGCCCGACACCCTGGACCATTCTTTGGAAGTACGCCACCACGCGCTGCCGCAGCACGCCAGCTGACGGACCGACCGCCGCGGCGTCGAAGCGAGCCAGACACGCCGTCGCCGGCGCGAGACCCGCGACGAGCGCGTTTCCGATTCGCGGCCGAATCTCCGTCGCGAGCCGAGGCGAGAACCCTTTGGCTATGTTGGCGCACGCCACGATACACCGCGCGCACGTCCCCGCGTCTCCGGCGTTAGAGGCGGTCTCGAGCCTCTGCCGCAGACGCGCGCACGCCTTCTCAGTCAACGAAACCTGCGCCTCCTCGGGCAACTTGACGTCTTCGGTGCCTAATAAAAACCCGAGCGCCTCGTACGCGTACAGCCGGTCGTCGTTCCCGGCGACGGCCATGGCGTTCCCGGTGCCCTTGCCGACCGCCACCGTTCCGCCGCTCGTGCTCCCTTGAAGCGACGGAGAATTGGAAAGCGGCTCGACCGCGTTTAACACGATCTCCTCCATGGCGTTCAGCGCCTCGGGGAGAACCGCCGCGATCTGCTGCCGCAGCGGCTTCACGAACCGCGAAAGAAGGTAGCACGCGCGCGCCGCGACTTCCGGATCGGCGTGGCGCGCGCCGCGCGCGTCCAGGAAAGCCGCCAGAACCGGCAGAAGCAGCGTTTGGGGATGCCTCGCCACCGCCAGGTGGTACCGCGCGCACGTCTCTAGAAACGCGAGCGCCACGAGTCGATGCGTCGCCGCTTTGTTAGCCTCCGGACGAAGCGTCGCTTCGCCGAGCGTTTTCGGTCCGCTCGACGACAAGTCGCCGCCGTTCCAACGGGTCACGACAAACGCGAACAGCTCGCCCAGCGGCGAAGCTTTCGACAAAAGCCCGTCCGCGGTCCCGTCCGCGCCGGGTTTGACCGCGGGGTCGTTCGCGCCCTCGCCGAGCAGGTGCACGGCGGACACCGCCGCCTCCACCTGTTGCCACGACGCGCCGGATGGAGAGAGAGCGCCGTCGTTTGGCAAAGCCGCCGCCAGCGCGTCCCGCACCGCGCCAAGCGCGATGGCGGGCGAGACGCGCGCGACGGTCCGAAACACCACGAAGAGGTCCCTGCGCAGCTCGGCTGTCTCGGTCTCCGCCTCGCGCACGCGCGGATCGGTCGCGTTGGAGAAGTCCACGCCGGCGCGCCGCTCGTCGGGGAAGGCGCCGCGGAACACGCACGCCTCGGCGACGGCGCGTAACGCCGAACGCGCCGTCGCCGCGTCGACGCACACCGGCGCGGTCGCGAAGCTACTGTAAACGCCGCCGCCTCCGGAAGCAGACGACGACGACAGCATGTCCAGACCGTCTCCTCCGTCCCCGAACCCTAAACCGCCGGTATCTCTGTCCCGCGTACTCGTCGTTCCAACCCCGGAGCCACCGACAGACGACGAGCCTCCGCCCGCGGCGCCTCCCTTAAACCCTCCCGCGCTCCCGGAAAAGGGGTCCTTCAGCCTGTGCGCGTACGCCGAGCACAGCGGCGTCGCCGCCGCGACGGCGCGCTCATCCTCGGCGCGCAGGTGCGTCACCGCGACGGGCATGAGCGCGTCCAGCAGTCCCGCCGCCGTCTGCAGCGTCTCCGGGGGCGGAGGGGGCGCGTGCGGCTCGGAAGGGTCCGCGCACGCCGCGGCGTCCCCCGCGCGAAGGCAAGAAACCAGCTCGTGTCCGACGGCGGCGGCGAGTTGCGCCGCGCGCAACGCGAAATCGTCGTCGTCGTCGTCCGCGCCGACGCTCGCGTTGAGCTGCGCGCACGTCTCCACCAGTCCCAGGCCTCGTATGAGCTCCGTTTTCGTGCGGTGGTCCATGCCCTTGGCGACCAGCGCGCCGAAGAACTCGCACGCCGCGGCGCGGCGGTCGACGTCCTCGGCGCCGAGGTTGGCGCGCGCGGCGTTGGCAACCGAGTCGCCGGCGACGCCGAAGCCGCCGTCCACGAAGAGGCCGACGTCCATCCAGTCCACGTACCGCCGCGCGGTGGCGGTGGCGGCGACCGCCACGCGCGCGTCCGGGAACGCCATCAGCGCCTTCCACGCCTCGGTCAAACGCCGCAGTGCCTCGGTATCGACCCGCATCGCGTCCTTCACGCGCGCCGCCGCCGCCGCCGACGAAGCGTCGCCCGAAGCGCCGGCGACGATTTCGTCATCCACGGCGTCCATCACGCGGCAAAACACATCCGCCGCCGAATGCGCTTGTTGTTGGTTCGCCCCTGTGAGCAAATCCAAAAAGTCGTGCGTGAACCGCGGCCATCTCTGTGGGAACTGCGTTTTAGCCACCAGCGCGACAACCTGCGCGAGCTTGTTCTTCACGAACGGCGGCACCGGCGGGTCGGCCCTCTGCACGGCTTCGGCGACCCAGCTCATGAGCGTCCTCTGCAGAAACGACGCGTCGTCGTCTGAGAGCGTCTGTAAAACGCCGGACGTTTTAAACGCGTCCGTCAGCGTCTGCAGACACCAAAACCGGACCTCGGGGTAGGACGTGGACGGGTAGCGGTCCACGCACGCGCGCCACGCGTCGGGCGAAGCCTGCGGAAGGATGGACGCCAGACAAAGTCCGCGAGTTCGCGAGATGTTAACACGGAGAAAAGAAAAAAGTTTCGTCGCGCGGAGGACGAGCGGAGGATGCAGCGCGCGATGGCGCGTCAGCGCGTGCGCTCCGGAGTGGGCGAAACGCGCGGGGGGGTCGCGAACGAACCCCGCGCGATCGCGGTCGCGGTCGCGGTCGCGCACGAGGTCGTCGGCGGGGACGCGCGCGCCTCTCCCCGCTCGGGTCGTGGCGGTCGTCGCCGTCGATTGAGGGTTTCCGCGTCACGCCGAAGAGAGATTCCGAGACGGAGCCGCGGTCGTTCGCCTCTGTCACGCACCTGCACATCTCTCAAGTACCCCACCGCGCGCTCGCGGAGGTCGTGGGCGACCGCGCCGGACTGGTCGAAGGCGAACAGGATCGCCTTCTCCACGTCGTCCGCCATCGCGGCCCCCTCGATCTCGCGCGGTTGCGCCAACGCAATCATTCCCCGAACGCGTCGACGAGCGCTTTTCGGCAGTCGATTGTCGATGCGCGTGCCGAAAATTCATCTGCCAACCCCCGCCAAAATGTCCAGACTGCCCTGCTGTGATTGAGAGGCCCACGATCGACGTTCGACGAGAGCCGCTCGCGTTTCCACCGGACGCTCGTGAAGACGAACCACTCGGCCCGCGGCGCTGCACATCGTCCCGTAGCGAGATCACGACACAGGTACGTCCATGGCTTCCCGTCTTCGGCGGACACGACGCGGGGCGTCGCTTCGCGTCGCGAGGGCGTTCGCGAGCGAGTCATCGCGCCCGCGGTCCCGCGGCCGCGCCGCGCGGGTCTCGGCGGAACCGCCGCGCGTCGAACGCCAACGGGCTAAGGTTCCCCCAAGCGTCGGGTGTCGTCCTCCGCGGCGCGACGCCGGCGACGGGCGAGACGCGTTCGGGAGTGGGACGCGCGCGTCCCACTCGCACGCGCCGCGTCGATGCGACCGCCGCGCGCGCGCATCGGCTCGCGACGAGCGGCCGTCGGCGACGTCACGCGGACGTCGCGGCGCGTGCTCTCATTTTTTCTGGATTGGCGTCTGCGCATTCGTCTCCGGACGCCCGCGTTCGGCCGACGCTGACCTCCCCGTCCGCCCATCCCCGCAGTCATGGCCGAAGTCACGGCCGCCGGCTCGCCCCTCATGGGGGCGGTCAACAAGATCAAGGACTCCGCGATGCACGTCTTCGCGCAGGTGCGTGCTCGGGCCCGATCCCGAAACGCCACGCCTCGCCTGCGTAGCCGTTGAGCCGAACGTCGGCTGCCAGCGCATCGGTTTTCCGCGACTGACCCTCCCCTCCCTCCGCTCTCGCCCACGCAGAGGAAACCCATGTCGGAGATCCTCGACCGCACCGCGTACCAGAGGCCGGGGTCCTTCAGCGAGGTGCGTCCACCACGCGTCCGCTCGCGTCCCGAGCGCCTCTCGCGCCCCATCTTCGGCTCGGAGCGCGCGTCGAACGAAAACACGCTTCGTGTCGTTTTTTTGTTTCCCGAAACTCGAGACTCACCGCTCACTCGACATCACTCGAAAAACAGGCCACCGGACGCATCCAGAAAAACTTGAACTACTTCAAGATCAACTACTTCCTCTTCTCCGCCGCCGTCCTGGCGTTCTTCATCGTGACCAACCCGTCGTCGCTGATCGTGCTCGCCGCGATCGCGGCGTCCTGGACGTACGTGTACCTCGTACGACAGGAGCCGTTGAAAATCGGCGAGCGGCCTGTGTCTGACCGGGAGAAGCTGCTGGGGATGAGCGGCGCGTCGATCCTCGCCGTGTTCTTCATGTCCTCCGCGGGGTCCATCATGCTCCAGGCGTTCGGAGTAGCGTTGCTCGCCATCGGCGCGCACGGCTCGATGCGCGTGCCCGACGACCTGTTCATCGACGACGCCAACTCCGATTCCGGGTTCTTCTCGTTCCTGCAGCCGCCCAGGCCGGGCATCACGGGAAGCGTCGCGTGAGCGAATGAGGAAGAGAGCGACTTTTTGAGCGCGGCGACGACGCAAATTTAGGTATGTGTGTACAGCTACAACGTCCATCTTATCAGATACGTCTCGATCTCTCATCTCACCACGTTCGTCACGCGTGTATCATCGCGTCCTGCTCACCTCGACGGCTTGCGCGAGCGCCAAGAAGCTCTGCGCGCACACGAACGCGAGCGAGATTGAATTGATGGCGTAATCGCACCGCGTGATGAACGTCTGCCCCGCGACGTAGTACACGTGCATGAACAGCACGTACGCGGCTAAAACGAGCGATGCGTATAACGGCCCGTTCGTTAACGTTTTGTTCCCCTTGCTCCCCAGGAACAACCGAGCGGGCTCGATGAGCAGGTACACGAACAGAAGCGCGAACTCCGTCTCGTACGCGTCGTCGGGGTACGGCAGGTTGTATCCTTTCCAGCACATCACTAAGAACGAAAGCACCCAGAACGCCACGTCCCACAGCTTGCCGAAGTACAGGAAGATCTCCAACGTCAGCGAAGGGGCTGTGGAGAGGAAGGAGGCGCGATATCCACATGGGCGGCGGAGGAAGAGGAAGGAGGCGGAGGAAGAGTGGGGGTCAGCGGCGGGGACGGTCTCGTTTCGCGCGCGGCTTTTGAGCGAGGGAACGATTTTGGATGCCGACGCGGAAACGGGCGCGCGAGGAGGAGGAAGCCGCGCGAGGCGTCTACGACGGCCCGTGCACGCACCCGTCATCGCGCGCGTCGTGTTCGAGTCTCGCGCGTCCTTCTCTTCTCCGCGAGGTCGCCCCGGGCGTCTGCGTGTGACCGCTGCGGCCGACGCGTCCGCGCGCGTGCGGAGATGGACGGAACGCGGCTGACGCCGGTCGTTTCAACGGACAACGGCAAAGCGGAATCGCTTTTGAGCTTTCGAGTTTCGACGCGGGTTTAGTTCCGCCAGATCCCGCAGACGCGACGGAAGAAAACTTTCAGGCGCCGGAAGTCGACTTCCGTCTCGGCGCCGCCGCTGAGTCGTCGCGCCGCGCGTCCGCTCCCCGCGCACACCGCCTGTCGCACCTCGGTCCGTCTCGCGTTCGGAAGCGCCGAGCCTCGACGCGCGCGCCGAGTTCCGGACCCTCCGCTCTTCCGCGCCGTCCCGCCTCCGTCCGCGAGCGCGCGCCTTCGCGATGGCTCGCGCGATGAAAGCCTCGGGCGGCGGCGCGGCGACGAAGCGCCGCGACCGTCGCCAGGCGAAGTTCCGGCCCGGCCCCGGGCCGGACTCGGTGAAGCCCATCGGCGTGGCGGACGCGCCCGAGCCCGCGGCGGCGCCGAAGGCCAAGAAGAGCCTCGGGAAGCTGAGCAAGAAGCGCAAGGCCGAGGGCGGTCTCGGCGGCGGCGGCGGCGACGCGGGCGCGGTGGAGAAGAAGAAGAAATTCGTCAAAAACGAGACATCCGACGAGAAGCCTTCGAAAGGAACGAAGAAGCCTTTGCCGACGAAGAAGGAGCAGAAGGAGTGGTCCAACGAGCAGAAGGCTTTAACGAAACCCAACCACACGCTCATCGCCGAGATGGTGGGACACTGGGAGCGTCTGCGCTCGAAGAAGAGCGCCGCCGGGAAAAAGATGTCGGCGGATGAGCGCCGCGCGCTGGTCGACGCCGTGTTCCGGGCGAGCAAAGGGAAGGTTCCCGAGCTCGCGAACAACCACAAGGGCAGCCGCGTGATCCAGGCGCTTTTAAAGCACGGCACGGAGGCTCAAAAGCGGTCCGTGTACGAGGAGTGCACGCCCGCCGTCGCGGCGCTCGCCAAATCGCTCTACGGACACTTTCTGGTGAAGAAACTCGTCGACGAGACGCCCAAGAAGGATCTCCCGGCGCTTCTCGCGCACGTCAAAGGTAAAGTGCGCGCGCTCGCCAAGCATCCCGTCGGGTCGCAAGTGTTGGAGAGTTTGTATTTCCCGGCGCCCCCTGCGCAAAAACTGGCGATGCGGTGCGAGTTTTACGGCTCGGAGTTTGCGTTTTTCGGCGCAGCCGGCGCCGACGCGAACGCCAAAGGAGGCGACGCGCCGAAAAATCTGCGCGAGGCGATGCGTTTGAAGCCCGCCGCGCAGAGGCAGGGCATGCTTCGTCAGATGAACGCCGCGCTCTTGCCTATTCTGGAGAAAGGGCTCGTGTCCCCCTCGCTCGTGCACGCGGCTCTGGCCGAGTACCTGGACGTGGGCGGCCCGGGAACCAAGCACGAGGCGGCGCAGTCGCTCGCCGGGCCGGCGTACCTGCGCATGATCCACACGCGCGAGGGCGCGCACGCCGCAAACGTGATGTTCGCGCACGCGGGCGCGAAGCAGCGGAAGGCTGTGCTCAAAGCCCTGAAAGGGCAGGTTGGCCGGATCGCGCGCGACGAGCACGCCTCGACGTTCGTGGCGTGCGCTTTGGAGTGCACGGACGACACCAAGCTCACGGCGAAGGCGATCGTCGCCGAGCTTCGCGACGAGGGCATCGCCGACCTCGCCGAAGACCGCGCCGCGCGACGCGTGTTGCTGCACGCGCTCCGCCCGCGGAGCACCAGGTACGTGCACCCGCACGTGCTGGCGACCATGCCCGACCCCGTGGAGACCGCGCGGACCGCGCAGGAGGCGCGCGACGCGCTCGCCGCGGGGGGGCACTTCAAGGACGAGCGGGGGGGGGAGGAGGAGGATGTCGAGGAGGATGTCGAGGGGGACGACGCCGACGACGAAGAGATGGACGACGAGATGGACGACGAGATGATGGATGACGAATTTCTCGAGGACGACGAAGACGAAGACGAAGACGTGCTCGAGGAGAAGCCCGCGAAGGTCAACGTCATGTCCAAGCAGCGTTCGCGCGCCGCCGAGGCTGGCGGCGACGACATGGACGACGACGACGACGACGAGGACGGCGGCGGCGGCGAGAGCATGGATTTCGGCGTGTCTCGCAAAAACCCGGAGGCGCGCCGCCGCGAGATTTTCGGCGCGCCCGGGCACTTGGGTCGGTCGCTCGTGGCGGCGTGCGTGAACAACGCGGGAAGCATGCTTCGCTCGGCGACGGCTTCCGACGTCCTCTTCGAGACGTGCTCCGGAGGCGCAGGCGGCGTCGTCGTGGCCGCCGTGGGCGAAGCGCAGATGCGCGAGCTGCACGCCGCCGTCGCGGAGGCGGCGCGCGCGTCAGTCGCGGGCGAGGCGCCCGCCGCGGCCGACGAGGACGCCGACGGTTCCGGGAAAGAGGCTCTTCCTCTGCACGAGGACTACTTCTCGACGCGCGCGCTCCGGCGTATGGTGCTCGAGATTCCCGGGGACGGGGACGGGGACGGGGACGGGGACGCGAAACACCGGGCGCCTCCGTTCGCGGCGGCGCTGTGGGAGGGCGCGGTGTCGCGCGACGTGCGGGCGTGGATCGGGGGGCACGGCGCGAAGGTTGTCGCCGCCATCGTCAAAGCAGGCGACGCCGCCACCGTCAAGGCGTGCGTCGCGGCGCTCGCGAAGGCTCTGCCGAAGGGGCAGAGCCCGACGAGCTGGGCCGAGGGGTTCTTCAGGCAGAGGTCGGACGAGAAGGCGGACGGGAAGGCGAAGGCGGCGAAGACGCCCGCCGGGAAAAAAAAAGTGTCGAAGAAGGCGGACGAGAACGCCGCCACCCCCGCCGCCGCCGCGCGCGAGTCCGTCTCGAAGTCGCCCAAGGACAAGAAGTTCTCGCCGCGGCTGACCCGCGCGCAACGCTTGGCGAAAGCCGCGAAGGGCAAGAAGTGACGATGAGCGCGAGAGGTATGAATAGACCACTGTGCAGTTCTACGCGCGCGCCGCGCGAGCGACGACGTACCCTCGAGATTTTCACTTCGTATAAAACCGACCGAGACGGAGCGTTTCGATCCGCGTTTCGCGCGAACGCGACCCTCGGGGCGATCGAACCCTCGCCGCGGCCTCTGCCGGTCGCCGCGGCGCTCGGCGAGCGCACATCGCGTCCCGCGCTTCCCCATCGTCCTCGACGTCGCTCGACATGCGTTCGGCGTTCGAGACGCCGTGGATATTGCGCGATCCCGCCGTAGAGCCCCGCGCGCGGGACGACCCCTCGGTGCGGCTCCGTCTCTTTTGCCTTCCCCAAGCAGGTTGCGGCGCCTGGTCGTACCACGGGTGGCAGAAGCGCCTGCCCCCGCACGTCGAGGTGCTCCCCGTGGAGTACCCCGGCCGCAACTCGCGCCTCAGGCACCCTTTCGAGTACGAGAGCCTTCAGGACCTCGCGAGCGCGGTCGTGGACGCCATAGAGCCTCTTCTCCCGACCAAAAACGCGGACGCGGACGCCGAGGCTCGAGACGCCGTCTCGAGCCCGCCCTTCTGCTTGTTGGGGTGGTCCATGGGCGCGTGGCTCGGGTACGAGATGGTATTAGAGATCGAGCGACGGGGACGAAGCGCGTTGCCTCTGCGCGTCTTTTTGGGCGGCAACCGTTCCCCCTCGCTCGCCGGTCCCGAGTTCGATCCCGACCGAGACACGCCGGCGCTGTCGGCTCTGCCCAAGAACCTCTTCTGGGAGGCGTTTAAAAGACGGTACGGCGCGAACCCCGACCTCGAGAAATCAGAGGCGCTTCGCGACCTGCTCCTGCCGACGCTGCGTTTAGATTTTCGGCTCATGGAGCGGTACCGACCGAGCGCGGTCGAGACGCCGAACGGGGTCCGCGACGTCTCTCATCGAGACGCCGCGGACGCGAACGCGCTCGGTGAGGCGACGGGTTTTTCCAAAACCGAAACCTCCGAAGAACCTTCGAAGAAACGAAACGCCCCCCCGCGCGTCGCGGCGGCGCGTCTCCCCGTCCCGCTCGTCGCGTTCGGCGCGCGCGGGGACGCGCGCTACGAACAAGAGCAGCTCTCGGCGTGGCGGGACGTCGCCCCGCTCGATCGGGTCTTTCTCGAACGGTGGTTCGAGGGACCCCGCGCGACGCCGCACCGGCTCGTGCTGGACCGCCCGGCAGACCTCTTTTGCTTCCTGAACGAAGCGTTCGCGGCGATAAACGTCGTCGCTTCGAAGGCGGTGTCTTAACACGCGTCGTCTATGAAGAGTCCCGCACGCGCTCGTGTGGTCTATGAACGCTAGAGTATCATGCGAAGGTACTGTTGAAAGGAGGAAGCTCGCTATTACGCACTCCCGTCTACCACCGTACATAGTCTACGGCGGACGCTTATGTTTTTGAAGACGCGCTGTTCATTCACGTCACGCCTTGTTCTTCGCCTTCTCGGCGAACGCCACCAGGAGCGGCGTCGCGACGGCGGCGATGTTGTTCTCGGCGTTGGGCGAGTCTCCCGTGATCAGCTCGCGGTCCACCAGCACGGTGCCCTTCTCCGAGCCGGTGACGTTCGCGCCGAGCTCGCGCAGACGCGTCTCGAGCGTCCAGGGCACCTTCCCGGGCAAATACCCCACCAGCGGCGCGACGCCGTTCTCCGTCGCCGCGCTGAAGCAGCACATCTTATACCCCTCGTACAAAAAAACGGGGTCTCCGTTTTTTTCATCCGTCGCCGCTAAGAGCCCGGCGGGGCCGTGGCACAGCGTCACGGTGGGCTGGCCCGCGTCGTGCGCGTCCCGAAGCAGCTTCCCCAGCGCCTCGCTCGTGGGCAGGTTCACCATCGCGCCGTGTCCTCCCGGCATGAAAATGCCCGCGTATAAACTCGCCGCGACGTCGGCGAGCTTTTTCGGCTTGTCCAGCTTGGGCTTGAGTTGTTGAAAAAGTTGAGCCACCGCGGAGTCCTTCTTGGGCCAGCCCCACATCTCGAGCACGACGGGCTTGCCCGAGACGGTGGCGAAGTCGAAGTCGAACCCGGCGTTTTTGAAGTGCAGCAGGGGCACGAACAGCTCGGAGACGTGCGTCCCGGAGTTGAACACCTTGCCGTTCTGCATCGCGAGCCGCCCGTCGTCCGTGGCGACGACTAAGATCTTCGCGGGAGAGGACAGCGCGTGCTCCGAGCTCTTCGCGGGCTTGTACAGGCTCTTCTTCGGCACGAGCAGCGAGGCGAACGCGGAGGGCTCGTACGCGCCGTCCGCGGTGGGTTTGGAGGAGAAGCAGCCCATGGTGCGGGTGCGGAGGGGATGTGCGATCGTAACGGCATGTGCGTTGATATTTCTGAAATATCAATAGCGTGATCAATAGCGTGATTTCGCCTGTCGCCTCGGGCCGTCGGGCGAGCTCGACGACACGAACCGGCGGATTGCCCCTTTGCCCGACATCCGAGTCAGCGTCACGCGGGATTTCGGTGCAGAGTCGCGCACGCCCGCGCGCGATGGCGGACCCGCAGGGGCGCGTGTCGTGGTGGGGGGGCGCGAGCGTCGGCGCGGGCGTGCTCTTCGGATGGGCCTCACACACGCTCAGGCGGTGCGTGGCACCCGAGCCCTGCGGGCGCATCAGCCCGAGCCCCGCGGGCGCATCAGCCCTCGATTTCCCTCGACGGTCTCGGCACCGACGACAAACGAGACGCGCGGCTGCCACGCTCACCTTTCCTCTCCTCTCCACCTCCGCGCATGCCGCAGGGACTGCGTGCGTCTGCGCCAGATTCCCCAGTACGACGATTTCGAGCGCCTCGAGCGTGACCTGCGCGCGCTGGCCGCGGACGCGCCCGGCGCGTCCTCGAGACGCGGGCGCGGCCATCTCGGGGGCGCGGCGCTCGCGACGCGCGACGGCGACGCCGCGACTGGCCGACGCGCGCCGTCGCTCCGCGTCGCGCTGGTGGGCCGAGCCGCCGCGGACGAAGCCGACCTCGTGACTTGCGCTTACGCGGTGATGGACGCGAGCGGCGGACACGAGCGCGAGCGTGGGGGTTCGATCAAAGACGAGGACGCGCGCGGAGCGTCGCCAACGCTCGCGAACGTAAAGCGCGGAGTCGGTTCCTCAAAGCCGGTGCGCGCCATCTTCGTGGACGCGACGAGCGAGCACCACTTGGCTCGTCAGACGGCGCGTCACGGCGAGTGGCTTCGCGACGCGCAGGTCGTGGCCGCGGCGAAGGTGGAGTGTCCCCGATGGCGTTTGGAGGATAAAAGGGGGAACTTTGTCGTCATGCACGACGCGTCGTCGTTCGGCGAGTTGTCCGACGCGGCTCGCAAAAACGATTGGTCGCTCATCGTCGCGCACGATCGATTCGAGCCCGCCGGCGGAGGGTCGATGCACGATGGATCTGCCCAAAACGGATCCTCAACCGTGTCCGTCTCCGGGCGCATACTCGCGAACTTACTCGACGCCAACCTCGGTCTGCACGTGCTCGGGGTTCGAACCAGGGAGCGGATCCTGGCGCCGGGCGCGACGCTCACCGCCGTCGGCGAGGCGGTTCTCGAGCCGATTGTCGTGAAGACGTCAAAGACGTCAAACGACGTAAACACCGAAAACCGGAACGCGTTCCGCGTGCGTTTCCGCAAACCCACACCTATTTCGCGATCGAGATCAAAGTCAAACGCGTCTTCTCCGCTGGACGCGTTCACGGTGACGAACAAGAGTTTCGAGTCGTTCGTCTCCGGGTTCGGACGCGCCGCCGACTTTTTTCACGTCGCGAGCGTCGTTTGTTTCACAGTCGGGTTCGGTGCGACGTTGCACAGAGTCGTTAAGCGTCGCGTCATCAAAGGCCGCGAGAAGCGGTTCCGCCAAAGACTGGCGGACGCCGAGTCCCGACGTTTGGAAAACGGCGAGCAGCCTTTGAGCGAGCTCCAGGCTCCGGGCGAGACGTGCGTGGTGTGTCTGTACAGCCGCGCGACGGCGTGCTACAAGGAGTGCGGCCACCTGGTGTGCTGCGAGGCGTGCGCGTCCCGAATGCAGAGGTGCCCGCTGTGCAGGAAGAGGAGCGCGTGGATGAAGGTGTACCGGGCGGGGGGGTAGGGAGGAACGAGGCAGGCAGAAAAAGGAGTCTTCTTCGCGGAGGTGGAGAACGCCTCCGGCCGGAGCCACGCGCGGGTGTGCGAATGTAAAGGAAACCCGAGACGCACACTGACATGACTGAGTTGTCGAAGAAAAAAATGTCCTCCTCTCCACGCGCTCGTCGCCTCCGAGAGGAGTTTCACACGACGACGACGCGTCACTCTGCACCGCGCGCGCGATGATGCGTTTGGCGTTCGCGCGCGCGGCGCGCGCGCGCGATGCGCCGAGCCTCGCGCGCGCGTCCGCGGCGATGTCGTGTCGCCTCATCGCGTCCACTTCCGCGAGCGAGGCCAGCGGCGGCACGAAAAGCGATCCCTCGGCGTTGTGCGCCGAGATGGTGTCTTACGCGCGCCAGGCGTGGCGGTCCGGCGACCGCGTCACAGCGACCGGGGTGCTGGAGCACGGCGCGGACCTCATCGCCAGGGCCACGGAGGGCCAGCCAGCGGTCGCCGCGGCAGCGCATGCGGCGAAATCCAGGACACACCTCGCCTGGGCAGCCATGCAATCGGTGCGTCACCGGGTCCCAGAAACAGAGAAAAAACGAAAAAGCGACGCCGCGTACCTCGCGACGCCGTGTCGCTTTTCTTTCCTCGCGCCGAGGCTCGCTGACCTCTCCTGTAAACCTCCCGCTACAAAAACAAACAGGATCTCGGCGAGCTCGCGCACGCGCACGCCACGACCGCGGAGGCGTGCGCCTGTGCGGAGCGCTCGGGTTCCGGGTACGTCGCCGACCGCGTCACCGCGCACGTCGCCGCCGCCGTCGCCGCCGCGCGATGCCACCGCGCGAACGCGACAAAAGCTCTCGCGCCCGACCCGGAGACCGGGTTCGCGACCCCCTGGGACGTCCTGGCGCTGGAGGACCACCTGGAGGACGCCGCGGGGGCGGCGCTCGCCGCGGAAGATGACACAACAAACAAACAAGAGACGGGCCCGGGTCTCGAACCGTGCGCGGAGTCGAAATCGCCGAATACCGAAAGCCGAAAGGAAAACGCAATCTCCGACTTGGGCGTTTCCCTTCGCGTGGCGACACTCGGCGGTCGGTGCGCCGCGGCTTCGGCGCTCAACGACGCGGACGCCGCCTTCGACGCCGCGTGTGACATCTTCTCGCAGCTCGAGCACGCCGAGTGGGCGAGCTGCGAGAAGACAGGAGGCGGCTGGGACGCGTTCGCGCGCGGCGTCGCCGACGCGCCGCACGGCGCGGCGGTGGCCTCGGCGCTCAAGTTCGCCGGGCACTGGGCGGCGCTCCGCGGCGCGGGCGTACTCGCCAGTCACCTAAACGACGATGCCACACACGCCGATACCTCCGATACGCATCGCTACCGCGTGGCCATGCGCGCGTACGACCGCGCGGAGGCTCTGGCGAAGGCGGTGGCTTCGTCCTCCGCGCCCGAGGCGGCGGCGGCGGCGCTCGCCGCCGACGAGCTCGTCGCCGACGTCGCGCTCGCCAAGGCGCAACTCTCTTTGCGCTCGGCGGTGGCGAAACTCGAGCGCGGCGAAGGAAGAGACCTCTCGCCGGAAGAGAAGGCGCTGTTATCCGACGCGGAGACTTATGCCGCGGCGGCCGTGACCGCCGCCGAGGCGACGGGCGACCCCGAACACCCGCGCGTCGGCGTCGCCGTGGCGTGCTCGGCGGACGTGTACGTCGCCAAAGCCGTGTTGGCCGCGAAGGGGAAAGGCGGCGTCGGCGACGGCGCCGGCGTGTTATTCGCCGACGGTCTGTACCGAAACGCTTTGAGGCGTTTCGGGACGGCCCGCCCCCCCACCTCGGTGGCGTCCGACCCGGACGCCGCCGCCGGCGGCGCGGCGCCGGCGCACCTGCGCCTGGTGGCGGCGTTCGCGCACGCCAAGTACGCGGCGGTGCTTCGCGCGAGCGGCGCCAATCGCGCAAACGAGGCTGAGGCGTGGTCAAACGCGGCGCTCAAGGAGTGGGACGACGACTTCTCGGAGAGGACCGGCTCGGAAGACGTCGTTCCGAGAGAAAACGGCGGCGACGCGTCCGAGCGCGGCGAGGAAGACGCGATCCGCGCCGCGGCGGGGGGGATCGGGTCCGTCGGGAAAACGCGTGCGATCCTCGACGGCCAACTCATGATGCCCGTGGTCGGGTGAAAAACGCGAGGAGAGACGATGGCGAGAGCGAGCGGCGATCGGGAGCGCGACACCGCGTACTACGCGAGCTCGATCTAAAGTAGTAGAGACGTGTGCGACGCCTGCACGACACAGGGCCTTTCTGACCAGGTCATTTTCATTTTCCGCGTCTGTCTCGTGTGTCTTGGGAACGTCGTCTTCGTTTTCTTCCCTTTCAGAACCCGATCGCGACGCTCGCGAACGCGCCGACGCGCCGGCCCGCCTTTTCGGTGAACTTGCGCGCGAACAAAAAGCACGGCTTTGGAGTACCCGCGCGTTCCCCGCTCGCGAACCATCCGCAGTTCACGCGCGCGTTCGGCTCTTCCTCGAACACATCCGTCGTCGCGGTTCGGTTCGCGATGTGACGAATGAAATCCACGCTCGTCTCCTGCGCCGCGAAACGCTTCGGGTGCCGCCGTTTCGTCGGCCACCAGTGCGCGTACGTCACCGAACGCGACACGAGTTCCGACTCCAAACCCCTACTCGCCAGGAGCGTCGGGACGAAGTGCTCGTCCGGCGCGCAGAATGGTTTGACGCCGTCCTTTTCGGCGACGTCATTTGGTGTGTCCGTCGAGCAGTACCTGCCGAACGCCTCGACCAGCTCGAGTTCGGCGGCGACCACCAAAGCGTGGCGCCGAGTGAGCGCGAACCACTGCGAGCCTTTCCTCCAGAATTTGCGAGGCAACGCCGTTTCCGCGTCGGCGTCGCGGAAACCGGGCCAACGTTTGTGCCGATCCGGAAACGACTCCACGAACGATCGACGACGATCGATCGAGAAGCCTTGTGCGTGGTGTCGATCAAAGGCGTCGTCGTCGCCGGAAACGGTACGCTTTAAAGCTTTGTGTTCCTCGACCCCGTCGAGGAGGTACGCGCGTGTAAAGGGAAAAGACCGGACGGGGAGGCACGATTCGCTGAGCAACACAAACGCCGACGCGAACGGATGCGAAGACCGCAACGCCGACCGCAGCAGCGCCTGCTCGGCTTTGACGATGGAGACGGTTCCCCAGTGTGTGGGGTACACGGGGTCACTTACCTCCGTGCCCTTGAACACTTCCGGCGCGTCCGTGTTTTCGTCGTCGAACGCGAACCCGGGAGGCGCGTGCACGCGCACGAGGAACAAAGCGCGGTCCTGCCCATCGAAAAATCTCGACCACAGGTGGTCGTGCGGCAGGGCTTTGCGTCCCTCCGCGGGCCCGCGCGTGAGGAAAAGGAACGCCACCGCGCCGCCGGCGGGGGAAGGAGGCGAAGACGCGCCCGTCGCGGAAACGTCCCCGCGCGTCGCGGAGACGTCCCCGGCGAGCGCGAGGAGCGCGCCCACGAGCACGCCGAGCGCCAGTCGTCCGACCGGAGACTGGGGAAACTCGGGAAACCTGCGAGGTTTCCCGGCGGAGACCTCGTCCCCGTTCGCGCGCGAGCCTCGGCCTTCGACTCGTCGTCCCGGAAGCGGCGTCGCCTGCGGCTGAGGCGCCGCGCGCCACACGAGCACGCGCCGCCGCGTCGACGGCGCCGACACCGGCGGCTCCGACGCGCGGGGCGCGACTCGACGTTTCTCGAACGCGTCCGGCCCCGGGGCACGCGACTCGGCCATCGCGACGCGCGGGAGAGTGCGAGAGGCTCCTCGAACGGCGCGCGAGGCGCGACTCGGAAGACACCGAAGCCGTGTATCCGGAAAGAGGCGCGACGAAGTGTCGGCGGCCGAGCGTCCGACGCGAACGTCGCGCGCGTCGCGGGTTTTTCGACGTTTCGACGTTTCAACCTGTTTGACTTCTAACAACGGGAGCGTCTCGTCCTCCTCTCCGACGTAGACTCAGAACCCTCAGAACCTGACCTTGGTGAGCGGCGAGGAGTCCGCGTGCGCGCGCGCGTGCATGATTTGCGCGACGGTCACGCCCTGCCTCCGCGCCTCTTCCTTCGCGGAGAACTCCGTCCGCTTCTCGCCGGAGCCGGTGGGCGAGTTGGCCACCTTGCTGGCGCCGCCAAACGCTGCCGCGCCGCCCCCCGCCTCCGCCGCGAGCGCCGCCTGCAGCTTCGCCTCGAAGTCGAACCCGTCGGACGAGAGCGAGGCCGCCTTCGCGCGCGACTGCGCCGCCGCGAGCGCGGCGATCACCACGGGTGCCGCGACCGGCGCCACCGGCGCCGCCACGACCGGCGCCGCGGGCGCCGCCGCCGGCGCCGCAAACTCCGACACCCACGCCGGCTTCAGGCTCGTCTTCGCCTCGGCGGTTTTTTTTATCCACGCCGCGGGCGGTGGCGGCGGCGCCGCGGGCGCCTCGGGAACGGGGGAGACGTCCTCGGAGCCGCTGCCGTCCGAGCTCGACCGGTCGAGCGAAGCGTTTTCTTCGGCGGTCTCTTCCTTCGCCGCCTCTTCCGGCTCGGGGTCTGGGGTGACGTCTGAAACCCACGCCGGTTTCGCGGCGCCGAGTTTCTTCCGCTTCTCGGGCGTCGGCGAGCTTCCGCGTTTCTTCCCTCTCGGCGTCGGCGTGTTCTGCACGTTCCGGTGCGCCACGCGCGTTTTCGTTTTCGCCGCGGACGCGCGCGTGACGCGCGCGCTGGACCGCGTCTCACGCATCGGCGTCCCCTCCGGAGTCTTCGCCTTCGCCGAACGCGCCGGCGTTTTCCGGCGCGGCGGCGCCGGCGAGTTCATCGTCTTGCGCGAGGCGCCCCCGAGAACGGCGTCCACGTTCCCGCCGTCCGCGGCGGCCATAGCCTTCGCGAGCATGGCCTCGAAGTCCGCCGCGGGAGGGCTCGGGCCTTCTTCTTCGTCGCCTTCCTCGAGAGCTTCTTCTTCTTTTTCTTCCGGCGCGCGGAGAGATGGCGTCCTCGCCCGCTTCGACTTCTTCCCCGAGCGCGGAGGCTTCGCGTCCCGCTTCTTCGCGGACGCCGCCGGCGGCGCCGGCGACGGCGCGAGCGCACCCGCGGGCTCCTTCGGCGTCGGCGGCGCGTCGTGGTCCATGCCGCACACGTCCTCGGCGTCCCCGTCGACGGTCTCGGGCTCCGGAGACGGTATCTCGGCCGCGGCAGCCGCTCCAGTCGGTTTCGCCGGTTTCGAGCCCGGCGGAGAGTTCTGCATCCCGCCGGAGAGCCCCGCGAGGCCTCCGCCGCGCTCGGCAGCCTCCATGGCGGCGAGCAGTTTCCGCTCAAACGCGTCGTCGTCCGCGGACGCGCGCTCAGAGGGCGCGCTTCCCTTCGTCTCCGGTTCCGGATCGGGATCGATCGGAGCCTTCGCCTTCGTTTTCGTTGTCGCCTTCGCCTTGGCGCTCCGCCTCGGCTTTTCCGCCGCCGTCGCCTCCGCCTCACGCTTCCCCTCCCTCTCGTCCGGGACGGGACCCGAGGCGCGCGCGTCGTCCTCCTTCGGCGCGTCGCGCTCTTGTCGCGCTTCGTCCCCCGGCGGGGAGTTCGCCACGGGGGGCCTGAACGCGGTTGGTTTCGAGCCCGGCGGAGAGTTCTGCATGCCTCCGGATAACCCGGCGAGCCCTCCGCCGCGCTCCGCCGCCTCCATGGCGGCGAGAAGTCTCCGCTCGAAGGCGTCCTCCGTCTCCGCGGTTTCGTTCCTCGCGCTCTCCGAAGGCGCGTCGTCGCCGTTCGCCGTCGGGAGCTTGGCGGTCTCCGTTTCCTTTTCCTCCTCTCGCGAGGTCGGCGTGCTTCTGGACGGTTCCTTCACCCCCGAAGCCGGCGACGCGAGCGCCGCGAGCACGGCGGCGGGCGCTCGCGGCGCGTCTCCGGCGGTTCCCCTCGAAACCGGCGTCGGCGCGCGAGGAAAAGGCTCGGCGTCCATCATGGAGACGTCGACGTCCGCCCGCAGCTCGACGGTATCGTCGTCGGAGTGCACCTCCTCGGAGTCCTCGGAGGCGTTTTCTTGCGCGTCCGTGGCGTCGTGCTGGCGCGGATCCACCTCGTCCGCGTCGGGAACCGCGTCGGGAACACTCTCGAGCGACGCGGCCGGTCGCGCGGCGGAAGGCTTTCCCCCGGGCGGAGAGTTTTGCATGCCGCCGGTCAGACTGGCGAGACCGCCGCCGCGCTCCGCCGCCTCCATGGCGGCGCGCAGTCTCCGCTCGAAGGCGTCCTCCGCCTCCGCCTCCGCAGCGGGCGGTTCCGGCGCGACGGGCGCCTCCTCTCTCGCCGCCTCGGAAGCGGGCGGTTCACGCGCCGCGCGCGCCGCCGCCGCCTCATCCGCGACTTCCTCCTCCTCCGCGACTTCCGCATCGGCCACCTCCGCCTCCTCCTCCTCTTCGACGATTCCCTCGAGGGGCCCCGCCTCTTCTTCCTCCGCGACCGCATCCTCCTCCTCTTTCTCCTCCTCCTCCTCCTCCTCCTCTTCCTCCTCTCGCACCGGCGAGGGCGCGAACGCGCCCGGCCCCTTGGCCGCCTTCGGCGTGAACGACGGCGCGAAATCGAAGTCGTCGTCCTCCTCGAGCAGGCCTTTGGTGATGCTCTGGAACGCGTCGAGGCCGAGGCTCTGCCTGCGCGAGTGCCGGGACAGACCGCCGCCGCGGGGAGGGTCCACGGACGAGAGTTTTTTATTCGGAACGTGCTCCTCGGCGGCGACGGCGAGCCGCGAGCCGCCGAGCATCGGCGCCGTCGCGGCGCCGGCGAGCGTTCCGGGACTGTCTTTCGTGGGTTCCCGCTGCGCCGCGCGTTTCGGCGCGAGCGGCGACGGCGCGACCGCCGGCGACCGAGGAAAGGCCGCCGTCGCTTGCGCCGCGCTCGTCGCGCCCTTCACCACCGGGCTGGGCGCGAACGGGAAGGGCTTCGATCCCGCGCGCGCCGCGGGGACGCGTCGTCGGTTCGCGTCGACCGGCGAGATTTCGCCGAGCGGCGACACGTCCAGCGTCGTGGTCGGACGCGTCTCGGGCGCGATGGGGGAGAGCTCCCCAAGGTCCAGGAGGTCATCGTCCCCGGCATCGGTGAGCCACGCCGTGGTCATCGTCGCGGGACGCGGAGACGGCACACGCGAGAAGCGCTCGCGACAACCAGCGGGGTCGCGCGTCCTCGTGTGCGCGCGCGCTCGCGGGGGGGAACGAGGAAGCGCGTCTCGGACGAAACGCTTTCTTTCGAGATTTCGGGGTCGATCCCTGGCGCGCGGCACGCCGAAGGCACGCACGCGGCACGCGGAACGTCACGCGGAACGCAGACCCGAGATTCCGGGTTCGATTCGGGCAGAAAAATCTCTGAACGCGGAGAACGCCGCCGCTTTTCGCTTTTTTATCTTTCGATCGCGCGATCGGCGCGCCGCGACAGAGACACGCCGCGCCACGGGCCGGCGTTCCGTTTCCGACCATGGCTGGAGCGCTCACGCTTCACGGCGGCCTCGCGGCCGTCGCACCCGCCAAGCTCGCCTCGCAGGTGCGTGCGTCGCGCGGTGCCCCCGTCGCGCCCGACGCGTCCGCGAAAACGCGAATTGCGCCCAGCAGGCCCTCCGGCCCTCGCAGGGACCGCGCGAGCGACGACGAACCCCCGGCTGACCGCGATCCCCACCGCACGCGACGCCCGCTCCCGGCTCGGACGCGTCATCCACACCCGTCGGTCCCCTCGCAGGTCACCTCGCGTCGCGCCGCGGTCCCCTCCGCCGCGCGCGTGCCGACCGCCCCTCTCGCGCGATTCGGCCAAAACAAGGGCGTCGGCGCATCTTCCTCCTCCGTCGGCCGTCGCGTCGTCGCGCCGCGCGCCGCGGCGTCGGCGGACGAGGACAAAGCGTCTGACCCCGTCGGCGTGTACGGCGGTCCCGCGCGCCTGAAGGAGGGCCTCAGACGTCAGACGATGTTGATTTACGTCGCGGACGAGACGGGCATGATCAACCGCGTGGCGGGCGTCTTCGCGCGTCGCGGGTACAACATCGAGTCGCTCGCCGTCGGTCTCAACGTGGACAAAGCGATCTTCACCGTGGTTGTGATCGCCAGCGACAACGACGCGAGCAAGCTTATTAAGCAGATCAACAAGCTGGCGAAGGTACGCAAGGTGGAAAACGTCACGGACAAGATGTGCGTCGAGCGCGGGTTGATGCTCATCAAGGTTCGCGCGTCACCCGCGCAACGGCCGGAGATTGTCGAGCTGGGCAAGGTGTTCCGCGCGAGCGTGGTGGACACCTCGGACACCACTTTGACGTTCGCGACGACGGGCGACCCGGGTAAGAACCGCGCGTTCCAGCAGGCGTGCCTGAAGTTCGGGATCGTGCAGGTGGCGCGCACGGGCAAGCTCGCGCTCAAGCGCGAGCCCGTGTTTTCGGAGTCGCGCCGCCGCCGCGTGAAGCTGATGACGGCGATGAAGGAGGCGCGCGCGGCGGTGAGCGGCATGGGCGGCGCGCGCGACGACGAGTACGACAGCGCTCTGGCGAACAAGATCGTACGCGTGGTGACCGAGATGGACACCAACGCGGACGGCGCGTTCGACGTCGGGGACACCTACGCGGCGATGGGAAGCGGAGCCGGAGCGGGGGGGGTGTGGGACGTGCCTCTGTTGTCGCCCGCCTTCAGCGGCGACGCCCTAGACGGGGGCGTCGGCGGTATGGCGGAGGATATCCCTAAACCCGACCCGAACGCCAAGTACACGCCGCACACCATCTCCATCGTGGTCATGAACAAGCCCGGCGTGCTGGACGTCGTGACCGGGGTGTTCGCCAGACGAGGGTACAACGTGCAGTCGCTGGGCGTCGGGCCCGAGAAGACGTTTGACGTGTCGCGCATCAGCACGGTGGTTCCCGGGACGTACGAGGACGTGTCCAAGCTGTTAAAGCAGATCCTGAAGGTGCCTTACGTGATCAGCGCGGACGACATCACGAAGACGCCGTACGTCGAGCGCGAGCTGATGCTGATCAAGGTGGTGTGCGACCGCGCGACGCGCGGCGAGCTCGTGGACATGTGCAACATCTTCCGGTGCAAGGTGGCGGACGTGTCCGAGGACACGGTGACCATCGAGGTGAGCGGCAAGGTGAGCAAGATCAACGCCATGCAGTCCCTGCTGGAGCCGTACGGGATCCTGGAGGTGGCGCGATCGGGCAGGGTCGCGCTGCCGCGCGACTCGGGCGTCGACAGCAAGCTGCTCGCCGCCATCGAGGACGAGGGAGACCTCGAGTTTGCGTAGACGTGTAAGTAAGCGCTCGTTCCTTTTCGCGTTTCGTCGCGACAGCTCTCGCAGTCTCGTCCTCGCACGCGTCTCGTCGCGTTTCCTCGTGCTCGACGAAAAGCCACGACCGCCTCGCCCTCTCCGGTGGGCTTGCCACACCGAGACGCGCGTCTGACCGACCAGCATGTCCGCCGCCCGCGCCGCGCCCGTCGTCGCGCGCGCCGCCGCGCGCGTCGCGACGCGCCGATACCACCACAAGAACCACGCGCGCTTCGGCGCGCCCAGGAACGCGCCCAGCCTTTTCTACCCTCTCCTGTACCCTCCGCACGTGCGGTGCAGGCTCCAACCCCCCCCCGCCAGGAGCCCCGAGCGGCGCGCCGCCGACGAGCCCGCCCCGTCCGCGCCTTCGCCGTCCTCCGCCGCGCACGACCTGTACGACCCCGAGGCCCTGCTCGCGCACCCCTGCGGGTTCCTCGTGACCGTCTTCCCGAGCGCGGGCGGCGACGGTCGGTCGCACACGAAAAAGGCTGTGGCGGAGGCGCGGTACCTGCTTTCCTCGGCGCGCGACGCGCCGAGCACGCTCGGCGGCGCGGTCGAGGACCTGTTTGTGTCGTCAAAAGAAAAGGGAGCTGAGAAAGACACGCTCGCGCTCCCCTTGCACCCGCGCGGCGCGCTGGGATGCGCGTTCGTTCCGCTGGCGCTGTCGCCTAGCGCGGCGGCGACGCCTTTCCCCGCGCCGCACCCGCTCGTCGTTTTGGGCGTCTCGGCGCTGGAGACGTTCGCGTCGGACCCGCCTCCGCCCCGCGGGACGCCCGAGTTCCTCTCCCGCTTGTTGCCCGTCATGCGGACGTGCCGCGCGACGGAGGAGGACATAGTCACGACCGTCTCGGAGATTCTTGAGCAGAGCGGCCTCCTTGGGGGCGGGTCCGTCGTCCCCAAAAGCGTCAGCAAGGCTTCCCTTGACCCTTTTTTCTCGCCCACGACGTTCGCGGTGAAGTACGAGCACCACGGTCCGAGTCTACTGGACCGCAAAAGCGTAATGACGCGAATCGAAGCGCTCGTCTTGCAGTCGCCCGATTACGAAAAAGACGAAGACGACCCGCAAAAAGCCGTTTGCGTGCACGTCTACCACGACGTCGCGCTCGTGTCCGTGGTGCCGGACTGGAAACGCCTACGAGGGTTCTCGCCGTTTGAACTCGCCGAGCAGAACTACCGCGCGCGCGGGGACGCGGAGCCCGCTCAGACCACCGGGCAGGAGGGGTACCCGTAGCGTCTTTTGGACGGACGCGGGAGTGAGCGTTTGTGTGGGTCTTCTTCTTCGCGAACAAACAAAGGCGACCGAGAGAGACGCGGCGGCGGCGACGACGAAAGGCGCGACGCGACAGACTTTTTTTCGACGCGCGCGAAACTTTCCTTCTTTTTTTTCGGAAAACAGTCATGACAGTTGCAAGAGACAGAGAAAAATCTGAGAAACTCGCGCGAGCCGTGATGGGTCGAGTCGAAACCGGCCGAACGCCGTGACCGGCGCGATCGCGCCGGTGAACGCGCGCGATTTCACCGGCGGCGCGTCCGATTTCCCGGTCAACGCGCGCCGCGTCCATTTTTTTCTTTTGCCGACTGCGCGACCGGCCAGAAATCTTCCTTCGCGACGCTTCGACGCGAACGAACGTACGATATTTCACGAGCGCGCCCGGGTCTGGGACTCGAGAAACGCGACCGAATCTTCGACACGATTCGGTGTGCGAGTTTGAATCGAGCGTATGGGGACGCAGTCTCGAAAAAATCGGTCCGAAGCGTGACGTCAGGCAAAAAAGCCCCCGCGGTGGCGGGAAAGGGCAGGCGTCGACGTGTTTCTTTATCGCCTTCCGATGCGCGCGCTCTCACAAAAGGAGACGCGGCGCACGACGAACGGGAGACACCTACGTGACTCACATCTGCTTGATGCAAGAGACGAATAAGTAAACGATGTCGCTTTCCACCGCCCTCTCCCCCTCCGTCTCGCCCGCGCTCGCGGCGCGCTGCGCAGCCGGAGGAGGCCGTCCCAAGACGCGCGCCCTGAACCTCGTGCGACGCGCGCTCACCTCGAAGGAGCCGAGCGAGACGCCCTCGAAGCCGGATAAGGAGAGGACCTCGATGAGCGATCCTCTCAGCGCGATGATGAACTTCATCTCGGACGTCAACCCCCTGGCTTCGGTGTTCAAGTCCCCCGACGGTGCGTCTCCCGACGCGAGCCCCGCGCGTGACACACGGAAATCCCTAGAGATCTCGCCACTGACGCCCTCCTCCCTCGCCAACAGACAAGCTTCACGTGCACTTCGGCGCCGGCCGGCTGGGTTTCGGCCTGGTCCTCCCCGCGCTGGAGAACGCGGAGTCGCCGTACGTCATCCTCAACCGCCCCAGCGCGGTGTGGCAGCCCGTCATCGACAGAGAGAAGGAGACGCAACAGCACGTCGGTGTGAAGGTTCGTGCCCGTTCCATCTCGTCGCGTTTCCTCGACCGTCGGTCGCTTTTCAAACGCGGCCCGCGCCTCGACGCCGCGCGGCGTCGGCGCGATCCGGGCGCGGTTCGCCCCGAAACCGCGCGAACCCGCGCGCGTTCGCGACGATCCCGCGCCGCGCGGGTGGGCGGGCGCCTCCCCGCCCGCGCGATCGAAGACGCGGGGGGTGCCCTCCGTCCTTCCATCGCCATCGTCATCTTTCTCGGCACTTCGACGCTCGAAGCGACGCACGGCTGGTTTCCTGGCAAAAATCTCAGCTGAGAGCGCAGTCTCGCTTTTGCGAAAATGCCAGCTGGCACGAGCCGCGGGTACTTTTTTTTCGGTTTTATTCCATCTTCGCGACGCGACCGCGCGATCGCGACCGCGCGAACCGCCTCTGACCGACCGCTCCGATCGATTTCGTCCTCTCTCCCCAAACACGACGCAGATCAACGGCGAGTGTTCGTGCGGCGGGCGCGGTCTGTACGTCATCACCGAGGATGACATCGTCGCGCACGAAAACGGCGTGGTGGGCGTCATCGCCGACGCCGTCTCCAACGGCGCGCGCGGCATGCTGTGCCTGACCATGGACGTCGAGCTGCTGAAGCCGCTGATGGCCGCCGCGACGTCTTTTTCCTGCGCGATGGGACCCGCGGTGGAGAAGCTCACGGACCACCTGGTGAATCTGCCGGATACCGAGGACGAGAGCCGCCCCGTGCTGTACGCGTGCGAGAACGACCACTCGTCCGTGGAGAAGCTGCAGTTCGCGCTGCGCACGAAGATCGAGGCTGTGCCGTGCATGGTGGACCGGATCTGCGCCGATTTGACCGTCTCCGAGGATGCCAAAACCGTGAACGTCACCGCGGAGGGGCACGAGGGGAGCATCGTGATGCTCAACGCGCCGGGCATGGACGACGCGCTGCCCTTGGCGGGGGACATGGTGGAGAACCCCGAGAACGACGCCGACTCCTCCTACCTGTACCGCAAGAAACTGCTCACGGTGAACGGCATGCACACCGTGATTGCGTTCCGCACGCTGTGCTCGTACGCCGCGAGCCAGCGCAACTTCCAGCCGCCCGAGAAGTGCCCCTCGATGCCGCTCCTGTCGGACGAGACCATCACGCTCGAGCAGCGCAAGGAGATTTGGTCCTGGGGCGTCGCGCAGCTTCTGGTGCTCATGTGGGAGCACGGCGTGACCACCATGAAGCGCGTGCACGGCAAGGAGAGCGACGAGGAGCTCGTCGAGTACATGCTCGAGCAGCTGCGCACAACTTTAGACCGCTTCTTCTCCATCGAGGACTCCACCGCGCGCGTCCTAGGCGGCGGCGTTTCGCTGCGGTACGAAGGACGACTCGTGCCGACGTACGAAACGGTGAGCGCGGAGATTTTTCAAACCGGGTGGACCGAAGGGTGTCCCCAGGAGCTGCTTCTGGAACACGCCGGTTTAGAGTACGAGGATTTAAAGACGACACTCGGGAAGTTGGTGGACGAGGCGCGTCCTTTCGCCGCGGTGGACAAGCGCGCGCGCGCTATGGAGGCGCTGGAGAACGCGATGAAGGAGGAGCAAGCGGCGGTGCAGATTCGCGAAACGCAGATTCGCTCGACGGCGGCGTCGGACATCGCGGTGATCTTCGACTTCGACGGCACTTTAGGGGACACGGAGTCGCCCGCGATGGAGGTGGCGTTCTGGGAGCTCGCGCCGTACTTCCCCAACGTGCAGGCTGAGGATTTAACGCCGCAGCGCATGAAGGAGTTTATCCGGCAAAACGCGGGCAAGGCGTTTGAGCTGATGTTCGACAAAGTCGAGCAGAGTAGAGCCGCCGTCGGGCTAGAGCCGATCGAGGAAGTCCGGTCGAAGTACGCCGAGGACTTCGACATCATCCAGGTTGTGAACACCAACCGCGCTGGTTTAGGGCTGAAGCCGCTGGAGATGTGCCGCGAGGACCACGCGACTTTGCTGGACAAGCAGAGGGACGAGACTTTAGAGGCGCTCAAAGCGCTGGCCAAGGCGAACAACGGCGTGATCAAGGCTCTGAACTTTCTCAAGATTTCCGGGTTCAAGTACTGCGTGAGCACGACGTCGCCCAAGCCGCGCGTCCCGGCGTGCGTCGAGACGGCGGGACTGTCGGAGTTTTTCCCCGACGAGAAGATCCACTCCGGGCAGAGCGACTTCGACCCGCCCAAGTACAAGCCCGAGCCGGATGTCTACCTCAAGGCGGCCGCCGCCGAGGGCATCAAGGTGGACTCGTGCATCGCCGTCGAGGATTCCGTCTCGGGCGTGGGCTCCGCCGCCAACGCCAACATCGGCTTGATCGTCGGGTACGTGGGCGGCTCGCACGTGCACTTCGACCTGGAGGAAACGCAGGCGCGCGAGCTGCTGGCGGGGAAGAAGTCCAAGAGCGGGCGCGGCGCGGACATCGTCATCCGGGACATGGAGGACCTGCCCGCCATCGTCAACTCGTTCCTCAACTTCAAGCTGGACCACCCCGAGAAGGCCAAGGCGGGCGCCTTCGACTTTTCCGACATCAAGCCGAGCATGCGCGACAAGTTCTGGGAGGCGGAGAAGGCGCCCGAGGAAGACGACTCCAACCCCAGGTGAAACAAAAAGCGCGCGGGAACGCGATCCCCAACCTTCTCAGACGCGCGCGAGAACCCCTATATCATCATCGTAAAACAAAATTTGGACGAGACAACTCCGCTCGCCGCGACGGTGCGCAAGTGTTGACGCCGTCGCGACGGCGACGCGCGAGCGGAGCGAGCGACTAGAAAAGACACACAATGTAAACAAAACCGAACAAAACCGAACGAAACCGAGGAGAAGCGCGTCTTCTTTGCGTCGTATGCGAATTTCGCGTATTTCAAACAAGCCTAACGTACGTATCTCGCGAACGCGCGCGCCAGCTTTTGGGCGCGGCGCATTCGGAAGTGTTATTACGGGTATTTTTGAGATCCGCCTCGTGAGCGTCTCTCTTTTTGTCGTTCGCCTCGCGCCCTTTAATACAGGCTGACGAACGCCACCGCCTCGTCCACGACGTCCGGCACGGCGCTCTCGGGGGCGCACACCTCGTCCAGGATGAACGTCCCGCTGACGCGCTCGGACAGACGCGCGCCCGAGGAAGAATACTCGCCGGCGCCGGATCCAGACGCGAGGTCGCCGTTCGAGTTGTGTCCGACGCCGAAGATGTACCCGAGCAGAGTCGCCTCCAGCCCGCTCTCGGCGATGTCCTCAAACTCGCGAGACACAGCCTGGCGCCAGCCCTCGTGCTGCGCCAGCACGCCGAACACCTCCTCGATGTCCAGGAACTGCTGCAACGCCGCGGCGTCCTCCGCGCGCGCCGCCGGGATGGCGGCGGCGGCGCACGCGACGGCGGGCTCCGCCTCGGCGGCGCCGCCGGACGCCTCCTTGGCGTCGGCGCCCCGCGCCCACTCCCAGGGCGCCGAGACCACCGCCGCCGAGGCGTCCCGCACGGGCACGTCACGCATGATGGACTTTCTGAGGAAGTGCGCCCACGCCGCGACGTACAGAGCGAAGCCGCGCACGGTGCGGTCGGCGGCGAGGCCCTCCATCACCACCGCGCGGCCTTGCACGCGAAACTTCTCGCTCCCGTCCATCGCGATGCGCTCAAGCGTGTCCTTCACCGCGACGTTCTTGAACCTCGAAAGCACGAGATCGGCGTACGCGTCCAGGCCGGACACGAGCGCCTCCATGCTCGGGTCCGCTCTTAAGCTCGTCGCGATCTCCTCGCGCATTAAGCGCTTCAGGAAGGGGCGGATGAGCTTGTGCGTCACCGCTTCGTGCACGTGCTCGCACCCGGCGAGCGCGCCGGCGTAGCACATGGCGCTGTGCCCGACGTTGAGCAGGCGCACCTTCATGAGCTCGTGCGGGCGCACGTCAGGCACGAGCACGGCGCCCACTCTTTCCCAGGCGGGGCGCTCGTTGTCCACGAAGTCATCCTCGATGACCCAGTGCTTGTACGGCTCGCACATCACCGGCCACGCGTCCTCCACGCCCGCCGCCGCCTTCAAACCCGCCAGATCCGCGGGCGCCGTCGCGGGCGTGATCCTGTCCACCATCGTCGAAGGGAAGCGCGCCTCCTCCTCCAGCCACCGCTGCGTCTCGGCGTCCAGCGAAAGGTCCGCGGCCGCGCCCAGCACGCGCCGCTTCGCCACCTCGCCGTTGTGCGGCAGGTTGTCGCAGGACATCACCGTGAACGGCCGCAGGCCGAGCCGCCGGCGCGACGCGAGCGCGGCGAGCACCACGCCGAAAACAGTCGCGCCGCGCGTCTCCGGGTTGGCCTCGACGCACCGCGCGTCGCCCTCGGCGTCATCCGTCGCGCCCTCGAGCGCGAGGCGGACGAGCGCGCGGTCGCCGTCGTTGATGGGCACGCGGTACCCAAACTCGGTGATGGTCAGCGAGACGATCTTGGTCGTCGGCGAGGCGAGCAGGCGCACCGCCGCCGCGGGGTTCTCGAAGCTCAAGATCATGTCGCGCAGAGTCAAGACTTCGTGCACGTGCATGGTCATCTGCTCGGGGGTCTCTCCGATCCGGCTCACCACCGGGTAGACGAAGTCGTTGGCGCGCAGGTAGTCGCGCATCTTGATGTCGAAGTCGAGCACGCCGACGCCGGTGGTGCACCAGCGCTTCGTGCCCTCGAAATCCAGCCGGAGGAGCTCGTCCAGGTACGCCTGCGCGCGAGGGGAGCGAAACGCGTGGACGCGTCGGAATCGGGCGCAATTGGACGAAACGAGCGTCAGCGGAATTCCGAAAGGCGGGCTAGATCTGGGGTGGGAGGCTGTGGACGTCCGAAAACGCGCGCGCGACGACGTGGGAAGGTTCGGTCGACGTATCCGAGGCGGTTCGTCGCGATACGCGCGCGTTCGCGCGCGTCGCGGCGACGCGCGGCCCCCCGCGTCGCGTCCTTCGCTTGACGCGAAACGCGTTTTCCTGTTCAACAGGCTTTTTCCACGAATGGGAGACGCACCTGCTGGTGGGAGCGGTGGAACCCGCCGACGCCGAAGTGCACGATGCCCGTCTGGAGCTCGGCGCGGTCGCACGCGAGCGCTGGCGCGCGAGTCACGGAGCCGCTCATCGCGAGAGTGCTGAAGGAGCGTGCGTGTGCGTCGCGCAATGCATCCGACGCGGACGTTTTTACGCTGTAAGACGCCGGCGGCGAAGTGCGGCTCACGCGTTTTGGCGTTCGAGGGAAATTGCGAAAACGCGTCGCTAATTTCGGCCCGTCGCAGACTGAAAGCCCATAGGCGAAAATCAAAACACTCGCGAGTTTCGGAAAATCTCGCGAAACGCTCGTTTCCGGGTTTACGCGGTCCGTTTTTTCCGCGACGCCGCAAAAAAAATGGACCGCGCGCTCGTCCCGAGGCTCGACACGAGCGACCGAAATTCCGAGTCGGCAAATTAGATTTGGCGGGTTGAGAAAAAAAAAAAACACTCGGGCGTTTTGACTCAAGAACAGACCGAGAGTGCCGCACCTTCGAAAAAGCTCGCGTCGTGCTGACAGTGCGATTCGACAGGTGGCCGCGAAGGGGTTTGTCATCCACGCAAAAAGCCGGGAAAGCACGCCCGGTCCGCACCTTCGGGCCCCCCGACGGTGGCTGCGTCACATCGAACGACGCGCCGCTACGCAGCGGTCGTTTCAGCAGAGAACGACGAGCATGAGTCTAGCGACGCACGGTCTGCGCGCCGCGGTGGGGTTCCCCCCGCGCGTGATGCGCCGCGCGGGCGGGAACACGCCCAGGCGCGCGCTCGCGGTGCGCGCCGAAATCACCCGGATCCCGGCTCCGGACGGGAGTTTGGAGCGCCGGGGGGTGACGTTCAAGACGCCCGTGCCGTTCGACGCGGCGGCGGCGAAGACAGGCATCATGCACGTCGGCGTCGGAGGTTTCCACCGCGCGCATCAGCTGGTACGCGCGCCTCGAAAATCCCCGCGCGCGCATCCCGGAGACGCGCGCGTCCGTGCCTTTATCGTCACCCGAAACCCGAAACATCCCACTCAGCACGAAAACCGAAGGGACGGAGGCGTCGCGAAACCATCGCAAAGGTCGCGAGGCCGACGCGCGCGGACGCGGCGCGAGGCGCGGGACGCGTCGCGCCGAGCGCCGCGTGACGTTCCGCGTGATCCGCGGAGACTGGCGTTGCCTCGCGGCGCCGCGATGCGGCACCGCTCGCGCGCCCCCCGCGCCGCGCGCCGCCCCCCAGTCGGACGGGTTCGATTGCGCCGTTCCCGTTCCCGTCGCGCCGGGACGGACGGTTTCACGTCCCGGAAAGACTCCGCCTTTGCCTTTTTTTTTGTGCGACGAAAAAACGCGCTTTTGTCACCCGCCGACGTCTCACCCGCTGACCCGTGTTCTTCCACGACGCAGTGTTACCTGAACGGGCTCCTCGCGCAGGACTGGGACACCGCCAAGCGGTGGTGCTACACCGGCGTGGGCGTGATGCCCGCGGACGTCAAGATGCGCGATTACCTCAAGGACAACGGCTTCGCGTACCCCATCGTCAGCCGCGCGGGCGCCGAGGTGGACTCCTTCGACGTCGAGGTGGAGGAGGTCGTGGCGATGCGCGACATGCTGCTAGCGTTCGAGGACCCCGTTCTTTGCGTCAAGGCGATGGCGGACGAAGACGTCAAGATCGTCTCTTTGACCATCACCGAGTTCGGCTACCGCGTCCCGCTCACCAAGGGTGACTTTTCCCTCATCGAACAAGCGCTGAACGGCGTTTTGGACGACCCGGAGGAGCCTCTCCACGCGGAAGCCGCGACGCCGACGACGTTCGGGGTGATCTGCGCGGCGGCAGCGTTGAGATTCTCGAACGGCACACGACCGTTCACGCTCATGTCGTGTGACAACCTGCCGCACAACGGTGAGGTGTGCAAGCGGCGTATGACGGGCGCCGCCGAGGAGCTCGTGTGCGCCGGGCTGTGCGCGACGTCTTTAGATGAGTTTGTGGTGTGGCTCCAGCGGGAGGTGCGGTACCCTTCGACGATGGTGGACAGGATCACGCCCGCGACGTCGATGGAGGACGTCGCGACGCTTCCCGCGACGCTGGGCTTCGAGGATAACTGGCCGGTGATGTGCGAGCCGTACAAGCACTGGGTCATCGAGGAGGCGTTCGTGGACGACGAGAGGCCGCCCTGGGAGAACGTCGGCGCCGTCGTCGTGCGCGACGTCGTGCCTCACGAGCTCATGAAGGTTCGTCTGTTGAACGTCACGCACAGCGCGATGTGCTACGCGGGCATACTCGCCGGTCTGACGCACGTGCACGAAGCGGTGACGCACAGCAAACTGCGTGCGTTCCTGCGCAAAGTGCAGCTGGAGGAAATCGGCCCCACGCTCCAGGCGCACGACGCGATGGCGGAGTCGCCCATCTTGTTGCACGGCATGGAGGAGTACGCCGAGATGGTGTTGCGACGCTTCGAGAACGTCGCCGTGAAGGACCAGCTCGAGCGCATCGCCATGGACGGCAGCGAGAAGTTCCGCGTGCAGGGCCAGGACGTGGTGTGCGAGGGTATCAGGCTGGGCAACGACATGCGTGGCTTCGCGCTGTACGTCGCCTCGTGGGCGTGCTTCTTGCGCAGGGAGGTGGAGGAAGGGAACGAGGTGCGGGACATGGGCGGCGCGGCGGTCACGGCGTGCTTCCAGGAGGGCGGGACCGGCATCGCGTGTTTCCTGGGGATGGAGGAGATCTTCGGAGAGCTTTCCAAGGACTTCGGCGCGGAGTGGCGCGAAAACGTCATCGAGCTCTTCGAGACCATCTCGCAGGAGGGCATGAGCGCCGCGCTCGACGCCGTCATCAGCGAAGTCGCCGCGCCCGAGCTCGTCGCCGTCGCGCGATGAGGCGTACGACGAGGACGTTTACGAACGCGCGAAACGATACGCGTTCCGGGAGCCCCAAAAGACACGGGCAAACCGGTTGTTTTTAGTCACAGAACGTCACGGCTACACGTATAGTGGACTATCTATTACAATCATTTTTATGCGCCGCGTCGTCTCGTCACGCCGCGTTCGCTCCCTCCGCTTCCTTCGCGACCGGGTCCACGAAGAATGCCTGCCCGCACAGGAAGAACGCGATGGGTACCGTCGCCACGGCGAGAAACATCGACCCTATGGCTAACGAGGGGTGGATCGTGTAGAGCACCGCGACGACGATCGGGCTTAACGTTTGTCCGACGGCGAAACACACGCGCGACGCGCCTGTGATTTTCCCCATCGCACGCGGCGCGAACGCGTCGGCGATCAACTTGATGCGCATCTGGTTCGGGACCTGCACCGTCACCACGCACAGCACTAAGCATACCGTCACGAGCATCACGCCCGCCGGGCTGGTGTGCACGGCGGGCACGGCGAACGCGCCGAGCGTGAGCATGGTGCCCATAGAACTGTACGTGATGAGCGCGTGCACTCCGACGCGCGCGATGAGCGGCGGTATGACGTAGTACATCACGAGCGAGTTGACGATCGGAATCGCCATGAAGCTCCACCCCAGGGTCGTCGCGGACCACTTTAAAATTTGTTTCGCCATCAGCGTGAAAAGCACCAAGAAGCCCATGAACTGGTACCCGACGTTCACCGCGGTCACCGCGTGGCTCGCCATCGCGCCCGTGCGCCACACCGAAGTCGCTTTATTTTCGCTTTTCGCCTCCGGAGACCCAAAAGTTTCGTCACCCTTTTCGCCATGAAGACTCGGGAGCTCCCCCAGCGCCCTCAGCACGCTCGGCGACCGCTTCGCAGGCGCTTCGCTCTTGACCAGCGCTAAAACGGTGACCATCGCGACGCCGGCGACGACGGCGCTCAAAACGTTTAGCCCGAACCACCCTAAATCGTCGTACCCCAAACCGACCACCACCGACCCGAACGCGTACCCGGCGTTGACCGAAACGGAATACGCGTTGACCCCCTCCAGCGTGTGCTTCTTGCTCGTCGCGCGGCTCAGTATGTAGTGCAGCGACGCGACGAGTGGTGATGAGATTCCAGCCAACGTCCTTATGACGATGAGTGCGACGACGTTTTTGGAAAACGCCGTCGCCGCGAACAACACGACGTCGCCGAAAAGCGTCGCGCCGAGCGTCAAACGGCTGCCCAAGGCGTCGCCCATGGCGCCGACCGCCATGTTGCCGCACGCCGCGCCGGCGTACTGCGCGGTGGTGATGGCGCCCGTCCACGTCGCCACCGCCGTGGCGCTCATGCCGAGGTCCGAGAGGAAGTACGGCAGCGCGGGCGTCAGCATGGCCATGCCCAAGTAGTCCGCGAAGCAGGAGGCCATCCCGGGCAGGAAGGGGTAGTGCACCGCGCGAGTCAAGCAGGACACCGGATGAACCCCGGGGGTACCCGGGGAACTACCGCGTCCCTCTCCGTCGTCCGCGCCGACCGCGTCCCCGCGAGTTCCCGTCGACGCCGACATGACCCCGCTCGTGCGCTCGCGCCCGCCGCGCGCGTCCCGCTGTGACGCCGACGACGGGGATGACGTCGACGCTCCGAACCACCGAACGCCGTCAGACGTTAACGCATTTTTTAATTATGGACCCGAAAAGCGACGAGGGATTGCGAAAAGCGCCCAGTCCGAGGACTCGCGGCGCGCGCTCGCCCGTGTCCCGAAGTCAGGGCACGCGCCCGCGCCCGCGCGCTCGCCGCCGCGTCGCGCGCCATGCCTTTCGTGGACCTGAGCGTGCGCGTCGACGCGGGGAACCCGCACGCGTTGCGCGAGCACCTGGTGTGTTGCCTCGACCTGGGGTACCGGGCGGTGGCGCTGGACACGCGCGTGGACGCGACGGACCGGAACGCGCGCGCGGAGCTCCTGGCCGGCCTCGAGCCTCTGCGTTTGGACGTCCTCACCCAGGTGGCCGCGGACGCCACCTCGCTCGGCGCGAGGCCCGAGCTCGTGGTCCTGCGCCGGTGCACGGTGCGCTTCGCCGAGCCGGGCGAGCTCCAGGAGTTCGCGAAAGCGCACGATGACGTGATTCGATCGTACGACATCCTCGCGCTCGAGCCCACCACGGAACGCGCCTTTTCCAGCGCGTGCGCGAACGCGCGCGCGGACATCATCACGACCACTCTCGGCGCTCGGCCGGCGTTCCGACTAAGAGCGCCCGCGTTGAAAGCAGCCGCGATCAACTCCACCGCGTTTGAGGTTTCCTACAACGCCGCGTTAATGGACGTCGCGCAACGCCGCAACTTTTTCGCAAACGCCGCCGCCGCGACGCGCGCCGTCGGGGAAAACACGGGGGGGGGCGTTAGGGACGACGACGACGACGAAAGCGAGGACGACTTGGAGTTGGAGTTGGACGTACAAATGCGTCGTGCGGACGTTCACGACGAAAAAGAACGACGCAAAAAGAACGCCTTCAACGGGGGGGTGGTTTTGAGTAGCGGAAGCCGGCAGGCGACGGAGCTCCGCGCGCCGCACGACGTCGCTAACCTCGCGTGTTTGTTCGGGATGCGAGACGAGAACGCGCGCGCGGCGATGAGCGCGCGTGCGTTCAGGCTCGTGCGTCGCGCGCGCCGGAAACGCGCGCGGGAAAGGCGAGCCGCGGGGGACAAGTGACAAGTGACGCGAGCGGAAGCGAAACGAACGCGCGTCGATTGTCGGATGTGAAACTCGTCTTTCGTTTTGCAGTTTTGGCGTTTCCGAAAACTCCTCCAAACCTCGCGGCGCGCAACGTGTCATAAACGCGTTTATGTCACCTCGCCCCCCCCTCCGGGAGCTCTCCCCTTCCCTTCTCCACGAGCCCCACCGCGGCGGCGCCGCCGAGGTAGAGCGACATGAGAGGCACCGCCAGGAGCATCTGCGTGAACGGGTCCGTGGACGGCGTCAGCACCGCCGCCGCCACCACCGACCCCACGACGACGTATCGCCACACCGACAGCATCTGCTTCGAGGACACCAAACCGGTTTGGCCGAGCAGGAGCTGGATGACGGGCACCTGGAAGCTTAAACCGGTGCTGAACAGCAACACGAGCACGAACTCGAAGTACTGGTCGATGCTCCACAGCGACTCCACGGCGTCGGAGGAGTACCCGATGAAAAACTTCAGCGCCGCCGGGGTGAGGGTGTTGTACGCAAAGTAGATGCCGAGGTAAAACAACACGGAGCTCCCGAGCACGATGGGCCCGAGAAATTTGCGCTCGTCCCTGGTTAGGCCGGGAAGGACGTACGCGATGCCCTCGTACAGCACGACGGGCGCGCCGAGCAGGAGCCCGCAGTAGCCCGCGACCTTGACGGTGGTGAAGAAGTACTCGCCGGGCCCGAGCTGCAGGAAACGCACGCCCTCGGACGCCACCGGCGCCTCCAGGAAGATCACCAGGTCCTTGGCGAAACAGAAGCACAGCAGGATCGCCGCCGTGCACGCGCCCGCGCTGACCAGCGCGCGGTCGCGGAGCTCCTCCAGGTGCTCCCAGATGGTCATGTTCACGTCATCCGGAAGCTCTTCCTCGCCGGGGTACAGGAACGAGCGGACCTGCTCCGCCTGACGCTCGGGGGGAGGCGCCAGAGTGGCGAGGCCGCCGTCCGAAGCGCGCGGCGCTTCACCGGACGACGCCGACAGAGGCGCCGGCGCGGGGGGCGCCGCCGCCGCGGGCACGAACCCGTCCGCCGCGGACTGCGCCATGGCGCGCTCGGCGAGGGTGGGGGTGGGGGAGGAAGGCGGGACCGCGCCGGGCGCGTCGCCGGCGAGGTCCGCCGCCGAGAACGTCACGGGCTCCTGCGCCGCATCCTCAGCTTCGGCGTTGCGCACGACGGTGTCCCCCCAGTCGATGGTGGGCGCGACGAAGTCCTCCTTGGTGAGCTCGCGCGGTTTTTCCTCCGCGGGCGCGGGCGCGGCGTCCGAGGCCATGTCGGAGACGCTCGCGAGCGCGGCGTCGAACGCGGGGTCCGAGCCGAGGCCGGTCTTGAACTGCGTCTCGGCGTCCGATCCCGCGGACGCCTTCGCGTCGTCATCCCCGGCGGGCGCCTCGCCGGGCTCGTCCCCGGCCGCGCGCACGACCAAGGGTCTGTCGCGCCTCGAGCGTCGCTTCGAGGCGCCTCGCGACGCGGAGGCGCGCGCCGCGACGCTCGCGCGCCCCCGCGCGGGCGAGGACGCGCCCCGGGCCACCCTCCAGACGGCGCCGCGCGCGCCGGCGCCTCGCGACGATTGTGATCCCACGGCGCCGCGCGCGGAGCGCGCGGCGGCCGGGGCGGCGCGCGCCACCACCGGCGCGGCCGTCGAGGTCGCCGACAACATCGTGATCCGCGCGCGTGTGCGTACACTGCGCGACTTCCAATGGCACGGACGGGACCTCTCTCGCGCGCGAAGGCTCGAGAAGCCAATCGTGGATGACGTCGCGCGTCTTCCGATAAGCCGTGCCAAATCACGGATCTCTGCTGTGGCGTATGGACGGCATCGCAGGCACTCGTCGTGTGAGCATTCAGTCTGGTGCTTTATATTTGTGACTTTTGGACACTAAAAACCTATACGAAGACCAAGTCAACCTTGACCCGTTCCACGTTTCATTTTTCGCGCGAGCGAATCTCGAGCGAGAGCGCACGCGTCCAAAGCATGTGTTTGAAGCATCACCGTCTCCGCGACGCGCAGCGCACTCCGAGCCGCGCGACGAACGACCTCCTTCCCCGAGCCCACTCCGACCTCGAAGCGATCGCGCTCGGCGGTGTGCGCAGCCGCGCGCGTCCGGTCGCGGCGCCCTCGCGGGTCGGGGGGTCCGCTCGAGGGGAGCCGAACGTTCCATTATCTCGCCCACGTGTTTCCCGGGAATTTTTTGAGTGCGGCAGATAGACTCGGACGGACCGAGCGCCATGGGCGACCGCGCGGCTCAGATTCGTAAAGAATGGTTCGTGAAGTGCGCGTCGGTGGTGCTGCAGGCGCGCGTCCCGAGTCCCTCACCGGCCGCCGCGGCCGGGAAGGCAAAGCAGAACCGATGGGTGCGTCCCCGCGTCGAGCGCGCGCCCGATGCCGTTCTGGACGCGTTTCCAAAAACCAAAAACGAACGCCTTTTTTTCTGCGTGTCGCGTGCGAAGAGGTGCTCGAAAAAAACGCAAACGCGTAAAAAAAAAACCGAGAGCTCGCTCGCTTCTTCTTCTTCTTCTTCTTCTTCTCGCGCGAACGCGGCTCCGCCGCGCGCGTCGAGGGAACCGCCGCGACGACTCGGACTGACCGCGCGTTCCGTGCTTTCGCCCCGCTCGCCGATCCCCGCCGATGGAAAAAAAACGCCGCAGTTCAACCTGGAGACGGAGGAGCTCGCGTCGCACGCGGAGGCGTTGCGGCCGTGGCGCCGCGAAGTCGCTTGTACGTCGCCCGAGCCTCCGTCGCGACGCATGACGCTCGAGATTTTTCTCGAGTCCGACACGAAGAAAAAGCGCGTGTTGGTCGAGCGGTGGGTGTTCCGCCACGACGCGCGGGTCTCCGCGGGGCCCGCTTCCGATTCCGATTCCCAATCGCTTTCCGTCTCGGCGGCGTACAAGCAACTGGTTGTGTTTTTCCGCACGCTGCACGCCGAGCTCCGCGCGCTGCCCGCGCACCGGTACGCGCGCCGCGCGGCGGAGCGGAGCGCGAGCGGGAACCCGGCGCGCGGCGGCTTCGCGGTCGCCTTCGAGGTGAGCGGGGAGAGAACTCCTGAGGGTGTCGCGACGGGGGAGGATTCGAAACCGCCGCCGCGAATCTCGCGCGCGGAGGAGAAGTGGTCCGAGCCTCTTCCTCACGGAGTCGGCGGCGAAGAGGGCGGGAGGGCGTCTGATACCTCCACCTCGCTGGGTATGTCCGGCGTCTCCTCGAGCGGGATTTTGTCGTCGGGACTGCTCCACTCGTCTTCGTCCGAAGGCACGGGATCGATCCCGTCCGACGACGCGCCGAAACGAACGCGACCGAGTCCAACAGAAGACGCGTCGTCCGACGCCTACCGCACGTACGCCTTCGCCGCCGCCGCGGCGCCGGGCGGCGGGCGCCTGGACGCGTCCGTGTACTTCCTCGACGCCGACGCGCTCGCCGCGCTCGATCTCGGAGACATGCGCGAGACATGTAAGGCGTGCAAGCCCACGCTCGTGGACGCGTACGCGCACGAGGCGCGTGGGGGTTCCGGTTCGGGCTCGGACGGGTACGCGTCGTCGCCGGGTGGTTTTTTTGTCGGCGACAAAAAAACAACAAGCGCGTTTCCTCGGCGCGCCGGCAGCTGGAAGGCGCGCGCGACGCAGTTCCTGGCCACCTCTCCCGGCTCGGCGAAGGTCGGGTTCGCCGCGCGCGCCGAGCCGGAGGACGTGGACACGCCCCCCCCCCCCAGCCGCGTCGGGATCGTGCTCGCCGGATCCGGAGACGCCGGGACGCCGCCGGCCGGGGGAAGCCGCGGATTGGGATTGCTCAGCGCGGAGATGGCGCGGTTCGAGCCGAAAAACGTGCTCGGCTCGGGAGGACATTCATCTTCTTCCCCTTCGAGCGGCGGGATCGTCCACCCCTCGTCCTTCGTGGGGTCCGTCGGGTCGCCGTCTGGCTCCGACGGACCCGGGTCCGTACCCGAGAAGCTCCACGGGAGCGCGTTCGCGAGCGGACCCGCGACGCCTTCCTCGTCGTCGAGACCGCCGCTCTCGCCGCTCGCGCCGTCGTCGGCGCCCGTCTTCGTCGGAGGAGGCCCGCCGCCGATCTTCGGCTTCGCCGAGTCGGACCCCCACGGGTTTCGCTCCGGCTCGCCCGCGGGCTCCGCTTCAAGCGGCGGGTTTCTCTCCGCGCTCGCCTCGAGGCTCGCGTCGTCCCCGGGGATGGCCATCCCGGGGGTGGGGAGCCTACCGTTCGCGTTCGGGAGCGGGTCCGCCGGAAGCCGCGGAAGCGGAGGCGAATCGTCCGCCGGAACGCGCTTGGGACGCGAGACAAGTGTCTCGCTCGCGTCGCCGTCGCACGCGCTCGCGGCGCGCGGATCGGATCGGTCGTCCGACTCTCCGCCGTGGCACTTCCGCGGCCTGTTGGTCAATAGCGGGAGCGGGAGCGGGAGCCCGGGCGTATCTCCGACGCCGGGCTGGCGCGTGGATCGAAATCCGACCACGATCGGCGGCGTTTCCCGCCGCGCGTCGTGGTCGTCGCCGTCGTCGTCGCTCTCGGTGAGTTTCCAGGATGGGATCCCGGGATTCGGAATGAACCAGCAGCGACCCGGCGGGCCGTTCGCGTACGGGACGAGTCCCAAATGCGCGGCTCTGGCGCTGGGGTCGTCCCCGGAGAGCGTCGCGGGGACGCCGGGACGCGCTGAGGCGAATGCGACGGGTTCTACACTCGCCGCGCCGAGCCTCGTCGGCGCCCCCGGGGACGCCGATTCCCTCGGCCCGCGGCGGCTGGCGTCGGCGTTCGCGGCGGATTCGGCGGACGACGCGTTGCCCTTCGAGCTGGACGTCGAGGAGGAGGAGGAGGGGAGAAAGTCTCTCGAGAGAGAGAGCGACGAACGGGAGGAAATCGACGCGGACGCCGCGGTGGCGGCGCTCGTGCGCGCGCTGCGGGAAGCGCCTCCGCTGAGGCTCGAACCACTTCTGAGCGACGAAACGCAAACGCGGGTGATGACTCTGGCGGGCGCCAAGCGCCGCCTACAGGCCATGCGGCGGGAAGTCGTCGTGGCCCAACGCCACCGGGTTAACAAAAGCGGGAATTCCAGCCAAGGCTCGTCTCGCGCGTCCTCCGAGGCGGAAAAGCGGGAAGCGACGGCGAGCGTCGAAGAACGTCGCGCGGCGCGCGTTAAAGACGAAGAAAAAGCCGAAAAAACGCCGCGCGCGATTGACGCGTCGCGCGCGATTGACGCCGCGGTGGACGAGGCTCTGGCGTTCGCCGCGCCTCTTTGAGCGGTCGTTGAAGCCCTCGATCGTCTCGATCGTTCATTTCGTGTCGCCGATTAGTCGTGATTGTGATTCTTCATCGCAGAACCTGCGTTTTACATAGTCTACCGTTCGAACGCGCCCGAGAAGAGGAACGGAAGGAACCCTTCCTAAAACTTCCCGCGAAGCGTCGCGTCGTTCGGCGCGGCGCCACAGCTCGTGATTGTGGGCGCACTTTTTTCAATCCCTCTTTTTTAGCGGTGCGTACCAGTCTTGTAGTCTGAAAACACTGGAAATGGAAATTATGTTCCTACTCCTTCTTTCTCAAAAGAAAAGCGCAGGTGACGGCGCCGCGGCCGGCATCTCGCGGGGCACGGCAGAGGGCGCGTGCGACAGGGAACGGCGGAAGCGTCGCGCGCGGGTTTAGTCTCGGGTGGTGCGGTCGGAGGGACGCGGTAGGCGGCCTCGGGAACGCGGGCGGTGCACGGCGAGTGGCGCATCCCTGGTTCCGCACGCCTCAGGTTGGCGCGAAATCTCTCTGTGCGGCGCATTCGCGCGAGTGATCGGTCTCACGCGGCTGTCGCACCGCAGAGCGCGCGCGCTTTATGATGTCGGACAGCAGCCTGATGCCGAGCGCTGAGGCGTACGAGGAGGCGAGATGGAGCCGGGTTTTGACGCAGCAGGCGGTGGCGTTCAGCGCGTTCGGGGCGACGCTCATCTTGACGAGACTATGGACGAGTTTCACATCCACCAAATACCTGCGCCGGCGGCACAAGAACCGAGTTGACACCGTGCTCGCGCTCACCGACATCGTGTGCTCGACGGCTTCCATGTGCGTGTTCGTGGCGCAGAGCGTGATTCGCGAGTATTCGGTCCCCCTGACCGCGGTGGAGGTTTTGCTCAGCCTCTTCTACCTTGTCGCCGCCACGCGGCGCCTGTGGCTCAAAAACTTTGACTTTGCCGTCGCGTTTACGTTCTCGACGTTTTTCGACGTGTACGCGGTGTCGGTGGTGTCCCACCAGCTCTTCTCCGGGCAGCCCACGTGGTTGACGCCCACGTTCATGCGCAGCCTCTCCGTGTTAATTCGGTACGAGGAGGTGATGAAGATGGGTCTGTGGGCGTCTTACGCGGGGGAGGTGAAGCAGCGGCTCGGGTTATCCATCCTGCGCTTCGCGTGCGTCACGTTTTTCTACGCGTGCGTGGGCTTTTGCCTCGAGATTCTGGGGGACATCGAGTTCGAGATTGATGGCGCGGGTGCCATCACGGGCATCTCCGAGGCGAACCCCAACTACGACACCACCGTGCTGCTTCAGCTGTACTTCGTGGTGGTCACGCTGAGCACGGTGGGGTACGGCGACATGTCGCCCATGACGACGCTGCACAAAGTTTTCGCCATCCTCATGATTGTCAGCGGCGTGGCGTTCTTCTCCTCGGAGGTGTCCGCGATCGTCGCGCTCAAGGACGAGATCGACTCCGGCAGGGGGCAGTACCGCCGTAGTCGGTTCAGGAACGCGCACATCATCGTGCTGGGCGGCGCCGTGACCAGTGGATCGGCGACGCTTCAGATTTTCCTCGAGGAGCTGCTCCACCCGTCGCGGCCCAACTCGTCGCTGCCGGACGTCGTTTTGATGTCCGAGGAGGAGCCCGGGACGGGCTTGAGGCGCGTGTTGACGTCCGCGCTAGGTCAGGCGCACGTCAAGTTCATCCGGGGCTCGCCCATGGACCAGGCGGACCTCGCGCGCGCCGACGCCGCGAACGCGGACATGGCGTTTGTGCTCGGAAATTTATCCGTGCGAGACCACCTGACGGAGGCGGAGGATGAGGACACCATCCTGCGCGCCTCGCTGCTGCAGAGGCAGCTGCCCGGCTTGCCCGTGCGCCTGCTGCTGCTGCGCAGCTGGGCGAAGGAGATGGCGAGGACCGCGGGGATCAACCCCCTGTCCTGCCTCACCTCGGGTGTGCTGAACCACTGCCGCACGGCGCTCGCCGTGCGATGCCCCGGGCTCCCAGTTTTGCTCACCACCATGTACAGCAAGCTGGCGGGCGACTGGTCGCAGCTCCCGAGCTCGATGATGCCCTGGGTGCGCGAGTACTTCACCAGCATGCGTCATGACGTGTACGGCGCGCAGATTGGCGCCGCGTTCGACGGCGTGCCCTTCCTGGAAGCCGCGGCGCGCATTTACAAAGAGCACGACGTCAACCTTCTCGCCGTGCAGTCCTCGCCCGAAAACGGCGGGCGGCTGTGCCCCGCCGGCATGATTGGCGGCCACTTGCACGTCCTTTCCGAGGGTGACGTCGTCATGTGCCTCGGCCAGGACGTCAAGCGTGTGCTTAGAGCCGTAGATAGCTCCTCCAAGCACCCCGAGGCGTGGCGCGCGCGATTCCACGCCGTGCGCACCGCCGCCGCGCGCATGGGCATGCGCCGCGAGGTGTTCGCGGCGGGAAGCGCCGGGCTCTCCGGCGCGTCCATCCACGGCGGAAGCGTGCGCGGCGGCAGCGCGTTCCGCAACATGCTCCAGAACGGCGCCCGAACGGGAAGCGCGCGGATCGCCGCGCCCGCGCACCGCAGGGTCGGGTCGATGGACGTCTTCGGCGGAGGCGGACAAGAGAGAGAGCTCCCGACGGCGGCGCTCTCAGCGACGGCGCGAAGACTCAGCGCCGTGGATTCAGACGACGAGCGCTCACTCGACGGTTCGTTCCACCGCGGCGCGGCGCGTTCGCCCAGCGGCTCGATGGCGCAGAAGAGGCGCGCCTCCGTGCCCTCAGGGGTCGCCGCGGGCACGCCCAACGGCTCCAGCGCCGACCTGGCCGCGCTCGGAAGGGACGCCGAGCGCGAAGAGAAAGCCGTCGCTGAGAAGCGTCGCGACTCCGCGTCGTCGGCGTTGCGGTGGATGGACACTTTGATTTCCGCGACGGAGTCGACGGAAATCAAAAGCGAGAGAAGCGACGAGGGCGACGACGGCACTTCCCCGAAAACAGAAAAAGCTTCCGCGCGGTATGTGGACGCGCCGCAGCCGACGTGGCGTCGCGGGGACGCGATGGGCATGCGCGCCGAGCTCGCCGAGCTCGCGTCTTCGCGCGACTCGCGGCGTCGTCTCCTCCCGAGCAAACTCGCCGGCACGCGTCTGTCTCAGCAGACGCGCAACCTAAGCACGCTCCGCGCGAAGCTCGCGACGAAGGTTGAGGTGCAGCAGATGGCCAAGGCTGTGCGCAAGCAGCGCTACGAGGGTCTCGCCGAGCTTGGTTTCACGCCCTGGCACACCATCGCGCGCATCGCCAAGACGGGCGGGCACATCATGGTCATCGTCGACGGCGATTTAGACAAGTCGCGATGGAACGAGCTCGAAGTGCTGCTCTACCGCCTGCGCGGAAACGACGGGTCGAACATCCGACCGATCATCGTTCTGTCGCGCTCGCCCCCCGCGGTGCAGGACCTGATTCTGTGGCGCTCCATCGAGGTGTACGTCACGGAGGGATGCGTCTCGGACGTGCAGACCGCGCAGGCGCTGGGCTTCGATCACGCGTCCAACATCGTGCTGCTCGCGGATGCCTGCGCCAGCGACAACCCGCTTTTAATGGACCGGCGCGTGTTACTCGCGACGTCCGTCCTCGAGCGCGAGGACGAGCTCACGCCGGACCACATGCTTCCCAAGGTGGTGCTGGAGTTCCACCACCCCAAGAGCGTGTGGCATGTGCAGGAAGCTCGCGGGTTCGGGAGCCTCGAGTCAGGCCTGCGCAAGCACATGTGCCGCGGCGACGGCGCCAACGGCACGCGCACGAGCAAGGTGGACCGCGGGCTTAGCCGACGCGGCAGCGCGGAGCAACTCGCCGCGCTCGCCACGACGCATCGCGTGTCGCATTTCCGGAGCGACCGCGAACTGAGCCGGAGGCGGTTCAGCACCGACCCCGGGGTCAAGTTAGACCCCGCGGTTCTTTTAGGGTCACGCAAAACACACCGAAGAAGCGAGAACTCCGCTGCAAACGTGGACGAGCAAAGCGCTTCGCGCCCCTCGGTCGCCGCGCTGTTCCGCGCTCCGTTTACACGGAGCCTCAGCGCGGCGGATCAAGAAAAGTCCTCCGCTCGGCGCGACGTGCGCGAGTTTCGCCGGCGCAGCGACCGGCGCGTGTCGCTTGACCGCGGCTGGGGCTCGATGGCGATCGGGGCTCAAAACGGGGACAACGGGGGTGGGGGCTCGTTCGAACGTACCTTGTCGCCTTTAGGGCTGGCGGTTGCTAAGTCGCGCGAAAACACGCTGTTCGGCACGTTTCTTCGCGGGTGTCTGAAATTCGTCGGCGTGCTGGACCGCGAAGGAAGGCAAGTTCGCGGCGGCGCCAACGGGTACAGCGCGGCGTACCGCGATTCGTTCCAGAGCCAGTCTCGTCTTTCCTGGGTCGAGCACCCCGAGAGCCACACGCAGTACTCGCGCGGGAACGTCATGTTCCGCACGGAGGTGAGCCGCGTGATGGCCACCGTCTTCTACACGCCCGGCCTGATGGAGCTGGTGGACTCGCTCACGCGCGACGCGCACTCGGGCGAGGACGTCGGACACCACCCTAGGATCTGGTCCGTGCCGCTGCCGGAGGACTTGAAGGGGAAGCGGGTGGGCGACGCGTTCGACAAGTTCTCCAAGAACGAGGCGCTGGTGGTGGGCGTGTACCGCAACGTGCGCGGCGGCAAGGCGCGCCGACGCGTCGCGGAGGGGAAAAACGTCCGACGAGGCTCGGTGGATTCCGTGCTCGTCGCCGACGAACAGACGAGCGGTCGTTCGAGCGACGGGTCGTGGTCCGCGCGCGACGAGAAGGGCGACTCGCGAAGTTCGGACTCGGACGTCGACTCGGACGTCGAGGAGGATATCGTGGACGGTGTGAAACGGGCCGACCCCGAGCACGACTACGTGCTTACCGCGCCGCCGCACACCGTGCGCCTCAACCCCACCGACCGGCTCTACGTCATCGCCACCACCGACTGGGCCTGGATGAACGTTCCCGAGATGATCGAGCTGCGCAAGACGAGCGCGGTGATTTGCCTGCAGAGGCAGTTCCGCGCGCGCGCCGACCGGCGCAAGGAGGAGGAGCGGGATGAGAAGCTCGCCGAGTTCGCGGGACGCCAGGGAGCGCACGAGGACGTGTCTCTGTCCCAGATCACCTTCCGCAAAAGAAGAGGGTCGCAAGGGAACATCACGGTGGACCTCTCTTCGGGAAGCGGCGGACGCCTCAGCGATTCGCCTTCTGGAAACCCACACGCGCCGCCGCGCTCGTCGTCGCCGTCGCCGTCGCCGCAAAAGGAGCAGACCACTCACCAACCGCGAAGGTAGACTAACCTTAACGGTGTTTCGTGGTGGTCGCTTAATAGTTAAGGAGTCGGTAGTGTCGGTAGTGTTAATACTATGGCATCGCTGCTATCTCTATACTTTAACGAACGCGTAGTGTTGCCCCAGAAGTGTCTCGAGCTCGCGTTCCAAAACCGAAGCCGCCGCGTCGCTCGGCGCGGCGAACCGAACGGCGAACGATTCGTCTCCCGAAAGATTCAAAGTCGAAGTCTCGGCGGCGTTCCACTCCACACCGCGGTCCCGCGCCGCGATGTGCGGAGGGGGGACGTACGCGCTCACAGCCTCCGCGGCGGCGCGCGCCGCGTGACTGAGCGCCGCGGACGCAGAGGGGCGCGCGTCCGAAAACGAAGCAAACGGCACCGCCACGACCAACCCGGTTTTCGACGGCCGAGTCTTCTTCTCTTCGCGGTCGCGCCCATATGCGTGTTCGGCGGTATCGTCCGAAGTGTCGACGAAGTGCGTGACGCCTATCCCCCAGGCGGCGTCCAGCGCGGACGTGTACGCCGCCACGAGCCCGGCGTGCTTTTCGCGCTCGGACGCCGCCGCGTTCGGGCGCGGCACGGACACCGCGAAGTCGTACGCGTCGGTTTCCCACCTCGTCACCGAAGTTCTCGCTCCGTCGCGCGTGCCATCGCCATCGCACACGCCGACCAGCACATCACACGCGCCCCCGGGCGGATGCGCGACGATATCGGGCGTGACGTGCAGCTCCACCGCGTACGCCATCGTGGGTGCGCCCCTGTGGTGCCCGAGGATGCGCGTCCCCGTGACGTACCCGGCGTGCGAGACATTCGTTTTCACAGCCTCCGCCTTGGCTCGCGCGACTCGCGCCTCCGCCGCAGCCTCGGTCGCCGCCGAGCTGGGCACGGTGAGCCCATCCGCGAAGGGGCGCCCGCGGCGGCGCGCCACCACCCGCCACGCGCGCCAGAGCGTCGCCATCGCGGAGGACTCGCCGCGCGCGCCGCGCGGGAATGAACCGCGTTTGCCCTCGAACTCTTTCTTCGCCAGCGCGTCGCTGACGTGCGTTCCCATCAAGTTTCTCTCCGCACGACACGTCACACGCTGCCTCGAAACTCATCGCGTGCCCACCGTCCGGCGCCATTGTCAGTCCGCGCTGTCCCGCGCGAACTCAGATGTCCCTCGGTGCCGCGTTCGCCGCCACCGGTCTGTCCGTCACCGCCCGCGCGCTCCGCTCGGTCCGCCCCGGCGCCTCCTCCCGGCTCGCGCTCCGCGTCGCGCCCGTTCGATCGCCCCTTCGCGTGCGATCCGTCACGACCATGGCGACGCTCGAGGCCAACCCGTTGGCGAGCTGGACGTACGGCCTCGGCGAGAAGGCCGGCGAGGCCCCCGACCTCCCGAAGTGGTCCTCCATCAAAGACGAGCACGTCAAGCCGGCCATCACCGCCGCGGTGGCCGCGGCGAACGCCGAGATCGACGCCATCGAGAAGCGGCTCGCCGAGGCGGAGTCGCCGCCCTCCACCTGGGCCGAGATCATGGACCCGCTCGAGCGCCTCAGCGAGAAGCTGAGCCGCCCGTGGGGTGTGGTTTCGCACCTCAAGGGCGTGCGCGACTCGGACGACCTACGAGCGGCGTACGACGAGTGCCAGCCCGAGGTGGTCACGGCGTCGCTTAGGATCGGCCAGTCGCGACCCGTGTACGACGCCATGGTGGGTCTCATGGAAAACACCGCCGCGTTTCGCGCTTTGACCCCCGCGCAACAAAGAGCGGTGGAGTGCGAGGTGCGCGACGCCAAGCTCTCCGGCGTCGCGCTGGACGGTACGCAGAAGGAGAGGTACAACGAAATCGCCAAGGAGCTCTCGGCGCTTTCCACCGAGTTCTCGAACAACGTGTTAGACGCGACGAAAGCCTTTGAGCACCTGTGCGTCGACAAAACAGACGTCGCTGGTTTGCCTAAGTCGGCGCTGGAACAGGCGGCGCAGACCGCCAAGACGCGAGGCAAACACGAAAACGCCACCGCAGAAGACGGTCCGTGGATGTTCACCTTAGACGCGCCCTCGTACATGGCCGTGCGGTCGCACGCGGAGAACCGCGCGCTCCGCGAGAAGGTGTACCGCGCGTACCTCGCGCGAGCGTCGCAGTTTTTCGAGCCCTTCGCGTCCACGCCGACGGACGCGTCGGAACCGAAGAAGCTCGGGGACAACGCGCCGCTGATCGAGCGCATCTTGACGCTTCGCCAGGAGAAGGCGGCGCTGCTGGGGTACGACAACTTCGCGGAGGTGTCCATGGCGAAGAAGATGGCCACGCTCGCCACCGCCGAGAGTCTTCTGGAGGACATCCGCGCCAAGTCCTTCCCCGCGGCGGAGCGCGAGCTGGAGGAGATCCGCGCGTTCGCCGCCGAGCGGGGCGCGCCCGAGGCCTCCACCGGCCTGATGCAGTGGGACGTCGGGTTCTGGGCGGAGCGCCTGCGCGAGGCCAAGTACGAGCTCAAGGAGGAGGACCTCCGGCCGTACTTCCAGCTGCCGGCGGTGATCGACGGCATGTTCGAGCTCGCCGAGCAGCTCTTCGGCGTTAAAGTGGAAGCCGCCGACGGCGAGGTCGAGGTGTGGCATCCCGACGTGCGTTTCTTCAAGGTGCTCGACGCGCAGAGCGGCGCGCCCCGCGCGTATTTCTACCTCGACCCGTACACGCGCCCCGCGGAGAAGCGCGGCGGCGCCTGGATGGACGACGTGGTGGGCCGCTCGGCGGCGATGGCGGCGCCCGGCGCGTCGGTGCGGCTGCCCACCGCGCACATGGTCTGCAACGGCACGCCCCCGGTTGGCGACAAGCCGTCTCTGATGACGCACAACGAGGTGACGACTCTGTTCCACGAGTTTGGGCACGCGCTCCAGCACATGCTGACGACGGAGGACGTCGGCCCCGTGGCGGGGATCAACCAGGTGGACTGGGACGCCGTCGAGCTCCCGAGCCAGTTCATGGAGAACTTTTGCTACGACAAGAAGGTTTTGAAAAAAATCGGCAAGCACCACGAGACGGGCGAGCCGCTTCCGGATGACCTGTTCGAGAAGCTGGTGAAGAGCAAGAACTTCGGGAGCGGCACGCGATATTTGCGCCAGTGCCACTTCGCGATGACCGACCTCGAGCTGCACGCGCGATACAAGCCGGGCGAGGGCGCCGACGCCGTGTTCGCCGCGGAGGCTAAGATCGCGACGAAAACCATGCTCATGCCGGCGATCAAAGAGGACCGCTTCCTGTGTGGGTTCGGGCACATCTTCGCCGGCGGGTACTCCGCGGGGTACTACTCGTACCTCTGGGCGGAGGTTCTGAGCGCGGACGCGTTCGGCGCGTTCGAGGAGGCGGGCGCGCTGGAGGACGAGAAAACCCTGAGTTTAACGGGAGGCAAGTTCGCCGGCACGGTGCTCGCGATGGGCGGCGGCGCGGCGCCCATGGAGGTGTTCAAGGCGTTCCGCGGACGCGAACCAAGCGTCGACGCGCTGCTCAGGCACAACGGGCTCGTCGCGACGACCGCCTGACCGGTGGCGTGAGTCGTTTTTGTGGTAACGTGCGATTTCGCATGTCGTTTCCGGAAGCGGGCTCACAACGCGTGGCGCGCGAGACGGGGTGGAGCGTGGGGTTGAGCGTAGAGCGCGCGAGACTTTGATCGCGATGGATTCTTTTCTCGTCGAGTCGCTCTCGAAACGCCGGACGCACTCACTCGAAAGAATAAAAAAATACGTCCTACTATTCCTCCTATCAACCGTTCGGTGAAGCTGATGCCGCGAGAAATTTTATCAAAAAAAAGCACCTCCTTTATTCTGAACGTTGAACGGTTCGCGAAACGGCTTCCGAAAGACCGAAACACTCGCGCGTCGTCGCGCGTCTCGGACGGGCCGCCGAGCGGGTCCGCGCGTGTCGTGCGCCGACATTCCGTGCCGCGCGCCTCGACGTCCGTGTGTCGTCGTCGCCGCGCGTGTGGATTCCCCCCGAGGGAGAACCCTTCGTCCGTCGGTCGTCACCGGTGGGTCTGGAGGGAACCTCGGGATGGCGGAGCCGGTCGCCGTCGCCCCCGGGGGCGACGCGTCTGGGCCGGATGCGCCCTCGGACGCGCCTCCCGCGTTCGCGTTCGAGGCGCGCCGCGCGCGCATGGACTGGCGCGCCATACACGCGGTCGACGTCGACCGCGTGATGCGCGAAAACGACATCGACACGCTCGAGAGCGTCCTGGTGCGTCCCCGGCTCGTTCCGCGCGTGCCTACCCGACGGGCGCGTTCGTCGCCAACGACCACTTTTTCATCGTCGTCGCGTCATCGTCGGAGCCCGCGTCGGGGCCTCGCAACCGACGCCCGACGCACGAACCCGGCGAATCCCGTCTGAGACCCACGACCCGACCCGCACGCCGTCGCCCGCAGGAAACCGTGACGTTCGGCGACGTCTCCGTGGAGGACTCGCGGTACCTGACCACGTCCAACGCGCGCAAGGTGATCCGCCTCGCGCAGTGCCAGGTGGAGTACCTGCTGCACGTGCAGGAGACGCTCGCCGCACACAAGGAGCGGCTGCGCGGCGTCGCGGAGCAGGCGCAGCGCGACGGCATCGAGGCGCGCGCGGAGGCGCAGGAGCACCGCGCGCGCGCCAAGGCTGCGCGCGCCGAGCTCAGGAAGACCAGGAAGGCGCTCCGGACGTACGAGGTGCTGGAGCGGATCCGGAGCGGCACGCCCCTGGAGGAGATCCTCGCCGACTCGGCGAGCGCGTCGAACGCTCAAATCGTCGACGCTTCGCTCGACGCGTCGTTCGTCTCCACGGGACCCGACGGCGACGAAAACGCCGCCGTGCGCGCGTTCGCCAAGGCGGCGGCGCGCGCGCGAGACGCCGAGGCCTTTGAGAAGCGCGCCGCCGCCGCCGAGAAGAAGTTGGCGGAGGCGGAGACGCGACTCGCCGCGCTCGGCGCCGAGAAAGCCGCCGCCGCCGCGACCACGGCGTCTGCGCTGGAGGCGCTGGAGGAGGCGAAGAAGGCGGCGGAGCTGCGCGCGGCGAGCTCGGCCACGAACTTCGAGAAGCGACTCGCGCAGCTCGAGGTTGAGCTCACCGACGCGAAGGCCATGGCGGAGGAGGCGCGTCAGCGCGCCGAGGCGGACGCCGGCGCCGCCGAGGCGGCTCGCGCGCGCGCCGACGCCGCCGAGCGCGCCAACCGCGAGGCTGAGCTGGACGAACTCCGTCGCTCGGTGCGGAGCGTCGGGGACGGGAGCGCCACGGAGGCTGCCGCGGCGATTGCCGCGGCGACCGCCGCGGAGAAGCGCCTGGCTGACCTCGAACGCCGCGACGGCGAGATCATCTCAGAGCTCCGCCAGCGTCTGGCGTCCAAGGACGAGGAGTGCGCGCGTCTGCGCGCGCGCAGGGATGACCTGGAGCAGCAACTGGTGCAGCTCGCGTCCGGCGTGGCCACCGAGCTGCACTCCGCGCACAGCACGCCCGGCTACGAGAAGGGCGCGGGATCCCCCATGCGCCCGGCGTCCTTCTCGCTTTCGCGCCGCAGCGGCGACGCCGTCGCCGACGAGCTCCGCGCGCACCTCGCGGCTGCCGAGGACCCTGCGACGCGCGCGACGCTCGAGAAGGCCAAGGCGGAGATGCAGAAGGCCAGCGCCGTTTTCGCGGAGGCGAAGGCGGCTAAGGAAGAGGTTGAGCGTCTGCGCCTCTCCATCGCGTCGGACGAGGCGAAGGCGGCGCGCGAGGAAGTGGCGCGTCTGCGAAAGGCAAACGCCGAAGAGCTTCGTCGCCTGGACGCGGAGCGCGAGAAGGAAGTGGCCCGGATACAGGAGGAGCGCCGCCGCGAGACGGACCGTTTGGAGGACGAGACGACTCGTTTAAGACGCGAGATGGCAGCGGAGCACGAGAAGCTCGTCCGCGAGCGCGACGAGGAGACGGCGCGTCTTCGCGCGCAGAGAGAAGCGGCTTTGCGCGAGCGCGACGCCGAAAAAGCGCGTCTGCTGGAGGAGACTGCGATTTTGCGCGAGCAGCGCGAGTTGGCGCTCACCGAGCGCGAAACGGAGAAGCAGCGTTTCGCGGCTGAGCGCGACGAGACGAAGCGTTTGATGCTTCTCGAACGCGACTTGGAGCGGGCGAAGCTTCGCGAGGCGCAGGCGGAGGAGACGGCGCGTTTAATGGATGAGCGCGACGCCGAGCGTAGGAGGTTCGAGGAGGCTGAACGCAAACAGACGGAGGCGAGCGCGTTGGAGCGCAAGCGGCTCATCGACGAGCGCGAGGCGGAGACGGCGCGTTTGGTGAAAGAGAGGGATGCCGAGAAACAGCGGCTCATCGACGAGCGCGAGGCGGAGACGGCGCGTTTGGTGAAAGAGAGGGATGCCGAAAAGGCGCATTTGGCGTCTCTGCTCGCCGAGCGCGCCGCCGAGACGGCGCGTCTGCGCGAAGAGCGAGACGCCGAGAAGAAGCGGCTGTTGGAGGAACGCGAGTCTTTGCTGCGCGAGACGCGCGAGAAGGGCATGGAGGAGATTGAGCGTCTGCGCGAGGCGAACGAAAAGCTCTCCGAGTCAAACGAGGTTATGAGGCACGCGGCGGAAACCGCGCGGCGCGCCGAGCTGGAGACGCGCGAGAAGGCGCTGAAGGCCGCGGAGGCGAGCGAGCGCAAGGTGATTGCCGCCGCCGCCGCGTACGAGAAAGAGCACGCGCTGCGCGCTCTGGAGGAAGAGAGATACGCGGCGATGCGCAAGAGCTCGCCCGAGCGGCGCGCGGCGTCCGAGACGGTGGCCGCCGAGCTCAAGCTCCTGCGCGAGACGATCGAGCTGGCCACGTCGCCGTCCGTGACGCCCGCGAAGGAGAAGCAGAAGGAAGCGTCGCTTCCGGGCGTCGCCACCGCGGAACCCGCGACGGCCGCGACGGCGGCGAGCCCGTCGAAGTCGACGGAGGCGGAGGAGATCGCGTCGCTCGTGGCGTCGTCGCTGAAGGCGAAGGACGGGGACGCGGAGGACTCCTACCCGCCCTCTCCAGAGTCCGAGGGTGAGTTGCCCGGGGCGGACAGTTTCATGCGGGACGCCAACGCGCGCCGCGCCTGGGACAGGTCGCTCGACGCCGCCGCGGAAAAAGCCGGGCCCGCCGAAGCGCCGAAGGCGGAACCGTCTGCAGCGGAAGCGCCGCAAGAGGCTGAAGAGCCGAAGATTGATCAGGCGCCTGAAGCGCCGCCTGAAGCGCCCAAGGTCGAGCAAGCGCCTCAAGAGGCTGAAGAGCTGAAGGTTGATCAGGCGCCTGAAGCGCCGCCTGAAGCGCCCAAGGTCGAGCCCGCGCCCGCGAAGAAGGTGACGACGACGGTGGTCACCACGAAGGTGCTCACGCGCACGGGCTCGGGGAAGGAGGGCGAGGCGGTTGAAAAGGCGGAGGGGGGCGTGGAGGAAGCGACGAGTCCCGCGAACGCCGCCGCGGAGCCGCCCGCGACGGTCGAGGCTGACGCGCCGTTTGAAACGGTTTTGGACGCTCCCGAGAAGGCGCCCGAGGAGGAAAAACCCGAGGCGGCGGCTGTCGCGGCGCCCGCGCCGGAGGAGAAGGCTCCCGAGGAAGCCTTCTCGGTTCCCGCGCCGGCGTCTTCGGCGAAGGCGAAGAAGAAGAAAAACAAGAAGAAGAAGAAAGGTAAGGGTGCGGAGACGGCGCCGGATTTTAGCGAGGCTCCATCGACGGCTGTGACGGCATCGGTGGAGCCCGAATCCAGGGTTCAGGAAGGGGGAAGCGCGCGGCTGGAGGAGACGGAAAACGTCCCCGCCGCCGCGCCGGCCGCCGAACCCGCCGTCGCGCCTTTCGGTGTGGAAGACACCGAGCCGTCCGTCGTCGTCGAGGAAACGCCTGTCGTCGGCGACTCGGACGCTAAGCAGAAGGAGAAAGAGATCGAGGAGATTTTGTCGGAGAAGAAGCGCCAGATCGAGGAGGTTCTGGCGGAGAAAAAGCGAGCCATCGACGAGATTTTCGAGGCGCGGAAGCGCGCCATCGAGGAGGTGGCCTCGGAGAAGAAGAAGAAGGCGGAGGCGGACGAAGCGGAGGCTGAGGCGAAGCAGAGACAGCTCGACGACTTCCTCGTCGAGAAGCGGAAGGCGATGGAGGAGATCCAGCGCGAGAAGCTCCGGGCCATCGAGGAGGTCCACGAAGAGGAGGCGAAGGAGAAGCGGAAGGCGCTGGACGATAAGACCAAGGTGATCGAGGAGATCCAGCGCGAGAAGGCGAAGGCGCTGGCGGAGGTGCACTCGATGGAGGCGGCGGAGAAGCGGAGGGCGATCGAGGAGATCCAGCGCGAGAAGGCGAAGGCGTTGGCGGAGGTGGCTGAGAAGGAGGAGGCGGAGAAGCGCAAGGCCATCGAGGAGGTCCAGGCGATGAAGCAAAAAGCGTTGGCGGAGGTGGCTGAGCGGCAAAAGAAGGAGAAGCAACGGAGCATCGTGGCGATGATGAAGACGCACGCCGCGGAGAACGTCGCCGAGAGGGACCGCGCGGAGGCGAGGGAGGCGAAGGCGCGAGCGGAGGCTGCGGAGTCGGAGGCGAAGGAGGCGAAGGAACGAGCGGAGGCGAAGGAGGCTGCTCTTCTCGAAGCCCACTCGGCTTCGAGCGAAACCTCCGATGATCGTGAGATGATCGTGCACGAGGAGGTCTCGGACGAAGCCGCGCGCCCGCTCGCGCTCGAGCGCGAGGCGGAAACGAGGGCGGACCGTACGGCGGATCCCGAACGCGGAGACGACGAAGCAACGGAGGAGGACGTTCCGTCCCCGCCGCCTTCCCCCGAGAAAGAAAACTTTCCGGAGGAACCGGCGAGAAACGCCGCTTTCGCGATCGAGCCGCCTCCCTTGCCCGTCATCCCGGTCGCCGCGTCCATCCCCGATCTGGAGGACGAGCCGACGCCGATGGCCCCCCCCGCGGCGGATGCCGCCATCGCCGCCGAGGCGGCGCGCGCCGCGGAGAACGCCGCCGCCGCCGACGCCGACGCCAAGCGGCTCCGCGCGATCATCGCCGCCGCGCCGACTCCGACTCGAGACTCGGGGTCTGGACTTCCGTCGAAAGGGGTCCCCGGCGCGTCTCCCCGCCTGCGCGAGGCGCTCAAGAAGGACGAGGCGTCGCGCAGACGCGCCGCCGAGGAGGCGAAGGCGCGACTTTTGGAGGTTGAGGCGAAGGCGCGCCGCGCCGCGGCGGCGGCGGCGAAAGCCGTGGCTCGCGCCGCCTCCGCGCCTCCCCCCATTTCCGAGTCCGAGCGGTCCGCCTGGCTGGCGAAGCACCCGTTTCAGCCGATCGCCAAGGCGCCGTACGCGCTTTCGCGCCACGAGACGCACGACGCCGATCTGTTCGACGCCGCCGAGGAGGCGGTCGTGGCGTACCTCGAGGAGCAGGTCACGTCGCGCCTCGTCGCGGCGGGCGTGCCGGCGTCGGCGACGGGTCTGGACGATTTTTCGTACGTGCGGATGATGTCCGAGTTTCGTACGAGGCGCGCTTTGGAGACCGAGGCGCTCGGACCGGAGGACCGCGCGCGCTACGAGACGGAGCGCGCAGCGATCCTGAACCACATCGCCGCGACGAGCCGCTCTTTAATGGCGGAGCGCGTTCGCCGCGACGCCGAGCGATTGGAAAACGCAAACGCGTTTTTCCAAGACGGCGGAGACGACGGGGAGACGACCACCCCGGTTGGCGCGACGGCGAAGACGCTCTTCTCTTCCTCTACGGATTCGCGCGAGCCTGACCCCGACGCGTTCGACGAACTCGAACTCGGCGCTTTGACCGGCGAGCGCTTAGAGGCGGCCATCCCGAAGGTGATGCGGGGCGTTTCCGTGCGCGAGTCCCTGGAGGGAGGCGCGTGAGCGACATAATAATGCGCGCGAACGTCGAAAGGTTCTATTATCGCGAAACGAATCGAAGGTAGTCTACGAGCGGCGATACGATCGTTCCGCGTCGTCCCGCGCCTCCAGGTCCACGAGCGCCGGTCTCGACGCGACGTGCCTCACTCCCCCGCCCTGGCTGAACCGCGGCGTGCCCTCGGGGGACACCGCGAACACGTCCCCGGGCGACGACGGGTTGAACACGCGGAACATCTTTTCGCAGTTTCGCTCCGCGCGCAACGCCTCGCGTAGAGCGTCGCGCACGATCGGAGACAGACGGTCGCCGTCCCCCGTCCCCGCGCGCGACTCCCGCCGTTTCTTCCACCGCTCCAGCTGGTCCATCTCCGACGCCAGCCTGGCGTTCATCTCGTCCTCCTCAGTCACGCCCTCGGCGTCGCCGCGGCCCATCTGGGTCAAAGTCTCGGGATGCGACGCCGGGGAAGCAGGTTCGTCCAGCTCCAGAGACAGCCTGGTCCGCGCGGCGCGCTCGCGCGTCGAACGCAGCTCGCGGTGAGAACGACGGAGCGCGTTCGTGCGCGCCGCCGACTCGGCGAAGTGGTCCGCGAAGCTCTCGGCCATCGCGGCGCGCGCGGAGTGCGCGCGCCTCGGCTGTCGCACTGCCAAAAAGCGCCCGCGAGCGGCTTCGGGCGGTGCCGCGTCAGCAGCAGGTGGCGACTTCGATCGACGCCTCGGCGCAAAAAGCAACAAGCGGGCGCGCGATCACCCGGGGTTCAGCACTCCGTTCGGCACTGCGCGCAGACGCGAGCGCTTCGAGCGCGGCTCGGGCGTTGCATCGGGCGAGGGGGAGGATTCGCCAGGGAGACGGACGCGTCTCGGTGATCTCACCGCGCCCCGAGAGACGACGCGCGCGCGGTCTCGCGCCGCCCGCCGCCGACGGCAGGTTCTAGGGTAGCGGTGGTGGCGCGGCGGTGTCCCCGCCTTCGCGGCTCCCTCCCCGGTCCCGTCCCTTTCGTCACCTCGACCCCAAAGCAAAAGCGATGCCCCGCTCGGACTACCTCGAGATCCTGGACGAGGCGGAGGCTGCCGAGCCTCGCGGGGACGTGTGGGACCTGGACGCCGAGGCGGATCGTTTGAGCGTGAAGCTGGATGATTTGCCGATGGACGAGAAAGGGTGGGACCGCGCGGTGAACGTGGCGTACCGTCGGTGCGCTCTGCGCGCGCACCCGGACAAGCACCCGCCCGATTTGAGAAACGCGGCGGAGGCCAACTTCAAGCGCCTGAACGAGTCGCACAAGATTTTGTTAAGAGTCGGCAAAGCCGTGCGTTTCGAAGCCGAGAGCGGCGACGCCGCCGCGCACATCGAAGCGTCGCGCCGCGCCGAGTTGGACGCCGAAAAGGAAGAGAAGGCGGCGCTTTCGCGCCGACTGGCTTCGGTGATGAGCCTGAACGGCGTGGCTGCCGGGTTCAACTCCTTCACGAACCGAGGGAACCAGGAAGGCTTCGTGCCTCAGCCCGAGCGCGTCGGCAGGAGAGCTTCCGATTTGCAGAAACAGATGGCGTCGTTGTTGGCGCGATGCGGCGACGAGTTTCAGAAGCTCGCGCGACGACGACGACGACGCCGCGCGTTGCGCCGCGCGCTCGCGTTCGGTCTGGGCGTGGCTTTCCTGTGGTTCGTGCGCAAGAACGCGCCGCAGGAGGATGACCTGGAGGATGCGCGAAACGAGCTGCGGCAGATCGCGGAGGGTCTGCGCGCGGCGATCCGGTTCATGGGCGCCGAGCTGGCGACCGCCGTCGGGCGACCGCAGGATGCGGACGAGATGGCGGACGACTTGGAAGCGGCGTTTCTGGAGGGGCGCATGTCGGTGAACGAGGAGGGGGGGCTGGAGGTGCTCATCCCCGACGACGAGGCGCCCGGCATGTACTACAAGCTCAACATGAGCAGCAAGGAGGACGGGTCCATGAGCGTCTGGACGGAGGGCGTCGACGGGCAGCGCGTCGAGGTGGAGCTCGGCGACGCCGACGGATGGGACGACGAACCGGCGCCCGGGGTGTTTGGCCTCCCCGCCGAACGCGCGGGGGGCGGACGCGGGACGGTGCGCTTCGAGACGGAGGCTGACGACTCTGAGAAAAATGAGAGGAGGCGGAAGAAAGAGAGCAAAGGGGACAAGAAGGAGACGAAGAAGAGGCTCTTCGGGGGGTGGGGGAAGGGCAACCCGTGAAGTGAATGATGATGACCGTCTTCGTTTTCACACACGTTTTTTTTTCTCATTCCCCCGTCCGCCGGCCGTTCATCCGCGACGCGCGCTCCGATTCCCCTCGGACACATCGTTTCGGCGCGCCGCTCGCGGCCTCAGGATTCGGATGACACGCCTGGCAAAAATCCAGTTGGCAGGTGACACTCCTCGCGGGTGATTCCGATCGCGCGCGCCACAACTCCCCTCCGCGGAGCGCACACCGCCCCCGCACGATGGTCGCCGTCCACGCCTCCGCCGCGGTCGCGGTGTCCGCGCCGCGGTTCGCGCCGCACCAGGCGCGCGGCCCCGCCTCTAAGCTCGCGCGCACCGACCGATTCGGCGTGTCGGCACGCACCGCGCGCCCCGCTTCGCGCGCCAGGCGCGGCTCCTGCGTCGTGCGCGCGGCCTCCTCCGTGCGCGACCTGCCCGACGAGCAGCGCGTGGTGATCACCGGCGCTGGCGTCGTGTCCACCGCGGGCAACGACCGCGACGCGTTCTTCGAGTCTCTGTGCGCGGGCACGTCCGGCGCGATCGACCTGACGGAGTGGAAACCCGGCGTGTTCGACGATCTGCCCACGCGCATCGGCGCGCCCATTCTGAACCTCGAAGCCGGGGACGACTTGACGACGAAAGAGATCCGTAGGATGGACAAGGTGCACCAGTACGCGGTCGTCGCCGGCAAGCGCGCGCTGCGGGACGCGGGGCTGTGGGGAGACGACCTGGATGCGATGGACAAGACGAAGTGCGGCGTGCTGGTGGGCAGCGCCATGGGGGGCATGCAGGTGTACGAGGACAACGTGCTTGCTTTGAAGGAAAAGGGCATCAAGAAGGTGAGCCCTTTCACGGTGCCTTACATGTTAACGAACATGTCTGGCGCGATATTAGGCATGCAGCCCGAGCTCGGTTTCCGCGGCCCCAACTACGCGCTCAACACCGCGTGCGCCACTTCCAACTACCAGTTCATAAACGCCGCGCAGCACATCCGAGCCGGCCAGGCGGATGTGATTTTGGCGGGCGGCACGGAAGCCGCCGTCACGCCCATGGGTCTCGGCGGGTTCATCGCCTGCAAAGCCCTTTCCAAACGAAACGACGACCCCACCGCCGCGTCCAGGCCGTGGGACAAAGGCCGGGACGGCTTCGTGATGGGCGAAGGCGCGGGTGTTTTGGTGATGGAGAGCCTGGCGCACGCCAAAAAACGCGGCGCGCGCGTGTTGTGCGAGTACATGGGCGGCGGCATCTCCACGGACGCGTACGATTTGACCAGCCCGCGCGCGGATGGAAGAGACGTGATTCTGTGCATGCGCTCGGCTCTTAGTGACGCGATGATCAAACCCGACGACGTGGATCTGGTGAACGCGCACGGCACGTCCACCCCCGTCGGGGACCTGTGCGAGGTGGCGGCGGTGAACGCGGTGTTCGGCGGTCGCGGGAAGGCGGACTTCAAGCTCAACTCCACCAAAAGTATGCTCGGGCACCAGCTGGGCGCTTCCGGCGCGCTCGAGGCGATCGCGTGCATCATGAGCATCCAGAAGGGCGCGGTGCACCCCACGATCAACCACGACGACCCGGAGGATGGCGTTGAGTTCGACGTCGTGCCCAACGAGGCGCAGGACTTCAAAGTGCGCGTCGCGCTGTCCAACTCGTTCGGGTTCGGGGGCCACAACTCGTCGGTGGTGTTTGGCAAGTTTGAGGAGTGATCGATCGATGTTTTCTGTCCGTGGTAGTCCACGCGCGCGCGATCGAGAGTAATACGACCATACCGCGCGATGAAAGCGACGTGTTGAACGCGCGCGTCTCGCTCGTTCCGCCTTCGCCTCGACGCGCGCCCCCTCGCGTCGCCGAAAAAGACAGCGCGAGAAAAAAAAAAGCAAAAAGTGGAGTCGCAGGGTATCGATCCCCGTACCTCTC
>ENA-OUOG01000249-OUOG01000249.1-marine-metagenome-genome-assembly--contig:-NODE-249-length-71715-cov-5.726514_pt1 | contig 71715 bp, 50 predicted proteins | sample MGYA00248635_ERZ508505 | MGnify/ENA primary metagenome ERZ508505 (study PRJEB26176, sample SAMN06267871) | marine metagenome | isolation source: Saanich Inlet, British Columbia, Canada | place: Pacific... | reverse complement strand
GTGTAAACACGAGTACAAACCCCACGTCGTTGTGGACACGAATCCAAAGCAGCCGATTTACTCTTCTTGGTAATCGTGACTCTTCCTTTTCGTACTAATTGTGCAATAGTTGGCATATAAAATATCTAATTCCCATTTTTATGGGCGTGCAAATGTAGAATATTTTTTCGTGGTTTCAAACCCTTAAAATGCAAAATCTTAACATTTCTTTAAAAAAATCTAACTCCAAAGAAATTTTAAAATAGAACGGAAAATTTTTAGAGAGGGCAAAAAAACACGCACCTCACTGGAGCGGTCTTTTCCCGCTCGTTTTATTGATGAATCAGAATGGTATTTCCAAAAAAAGGAAGGTCCGCTTGAGTTTATCAAACCAAACAAAAAAAACTTCAAAAAATACTTCAAAACGGATCTAGTTCATTTGGAAACTTTTTCAAAAACAAAAAAAGGAGACATAAAAAAATGGAATACCTCAAAAAATTGCTTCGGTTTATGGATGAAGTGGAATAAGCTTGCTCCTTAAAGAAAAAATAATTCATCAAAAGCTCTATGAAAAAAAAAGGCACCAAGGATGATCCATTAAAAATTATTCGCTTAAAAAAGAAAAATAATAAAAAATCACTTGTTTAACTATTGGTATTAATAGATAAACGGCTGTAAAGACTTATCATTCTTGATTGTATGAGAATTTTAAAATTTTCTTAACGTTTTATTAACTAAAATTATTACTTTTGAAGACTAAAATATTTAACATGAAACATACTTATTATTTAATGGCTCTGTTAATGTGCGCACAATTTGCGTTCTCCCAGAGTACAATTACGGGTAATGTTACCGACGACCAAGGCGTTCCTCTTCCGGGGGCAACTGTCTTGGAGGTTAATACCAGCAATGGTACTACAACCGATTTTGATGGTAACTTTTCCATCACAGTTCAAGATGGTGCCTCTATATCTGCAAGTTATGTAGGATATAAAACCATATCAACAGATGTTGATGGGCAAGATGTTATTGATTTTACTTTAAATCAATCCAACCAGCTTGATGAAGTTGTTGTAACGGCTCTTGGGGTTGAAAAAGAAGCAGCCCAACTGGGTTATGCAATATCCAAAGTAGCTGGAGACGAAGTAGTTGATAGACCTCAGGGAGATATTGGTAGATTACTTAGAGGTAAAGCTGCTGGTGTAAACATTACTTCTAGTAATGGTTTATCTGGTAGTTCAACCAACATAACCATTAGAGGATATACTTCTATTACGGGTTCTAACCAACCGCTTTTTGTTGTAGATGGTGTACCCTTTGGTAGTTCAACTAATAACGGAAGTAATTTTACTGACAATGGAACTGAGACCAGTAGATTTTTAGATATTGACCCAAACAATATCGAAGAAATTAACGTCTTGAAAGGGTTAAGTGCAACATCTCTTTACGGTAACCGTGGTAGAAATGGTGTAATTTTAATTACCACAAAAAACAGTAAAAGTACAAAAGGTACTGCCAACGTGACAATTTCAAATTCAACATTCTTTACAGATCCTCATTTACCCAAATATCAAAATGAATATGGAGGAGGATTTGACCAAGAATTTGGATGGTTTTTCAGTAACTGGGGACCTAAATTTGGTACGGAAGACGGAAGTGTTTTCGGAAGCTGGTTAAGTGAAGTTCGAAATGGTCAGGTTTTCTTAAACCACCCTTTCGGATATAATGGAGTACCTGCATACATCGCAGGATACGAAGATCTTGCAAACGGTGAATACGAATACAAAGCATATCAAAGTGTTCCTAATTTCTTTAGAACAGGTCTTTTCAATAGTACTTCTGTTGGAGTAAATGGAGGTGATGAAATGTTTACATATAATGTTTTATACACCAAAGTTGCTGATGAAGGTTTTACTCCTGGAAACAAGCTTTCTAAAGACAACCTTAGTGTTGGTGGGTCGATCAAAAAAGATAAGTTAACTGTAAACGCCAGCGTAAACTTTGCGTTAACAGACATGAAAAGTCCACCAGTTGCTGCCTCTAGAGGTAGTGGTGTAGAAGGAAGTGGTGCTTCAATTTTCGGAGATTTAATGTATACTCCTAGAAATGTTGACCTCATGGGATTACCTTACCAAAGGGCTGATGGTGGTTCACTCTATTACAGAACTTCCAATGGTATTCAAAACCCACGATGGACTGTTGAAAATAGTAAAACAAGAAGTAGTGTAAATCGTTTCTTCGGTAATGTTGGATTCAAATATGATTTGACTGATAATTTAAACATTACGTATCGTTATGGATTAGATAGTTATTCAGAAGATCAAATATATGGTCAAAACAAGGGTGGTATTGATGGAAATTCTTTAGGTTTTTTCAGAACAACTTATTACTCAAATAAAATCACAGACCACAATGCTGCTGTAAACTACAATACAGATCTGACTGATAAAATTGGAATAACTGCAATTGTTGGATTTAACTCAAACTCAGTCTTTTTTAAGAGAGATGGTTTAGAGAGTACGAAGCAAATTGCCTATGGAACGCTCAAACACTGGAATTTTGAAGAAGCTGCTTCTACGAATTCATTTAGTGGAGGACAATTTCAAGGTGAGTCTTTGGTAAATACATACGGTATGTTTGCTGACCTTACTTTATCATATGAAGATTACCTTTACGTAAATGGTTCTGTTCGAAATGATTGGACTTCTACACTTGAAACGGGTAATAACACCATCCTTTATCCATCAGGAAGTTTGTCGTTTATAGCGTCTAACTTTTTCGAAGGGATGAAGAGTGACTCCAGTATGTTTGATTACTTAAAAATCAGATTAGGTTATGGATCCTCTGCAGGATTCCCAAGCCCATACATTACTCGAAATACTCTTTCCTTAAATGGTAGAGCATTTGTAGATCCTTCTGGAAATCTTATTTCAAGTAATACCACAAGTAATAGATTAGGGAATCCTAACCTAATGCCTGAGCTTATTTCTGAATTTGAAATTGGTCTAGATACACGTCTATTTAACAATAAGGTGGGAATTAACATGAGTTACTTTAAAAAGAAGACTCAAGACTTAATTACATCTAAAGAGCTTGATCCTTCTACAGGATATACATTTACTACCATCAATGGTGGTGATATGGAAGTAGAGGGAATCGAATTAGACCTAGACTTAAGATGGGTCAATAATTATGACGGCTTCTCTTGGAATACAGGAGTTAACTTCTATGCGGATGAATCTTTGGTAACTAGTTTACCTGATGGAATTGACCAAATTATCATTGGTACTTATTTTGCGGCTGATGCTAAAAATGCGGCAATCGTAGGACAGCCTTTCAACGTATTGATTGGAGACAAAATCCGACGATCAGATTCAGGTGAAAAAGTAATTAATAAAGCAACAGGTAATTATATTGTTGATCCAGATGACGTGGTTATCGGAGATCCAAATCCTGACTTTATTGCAAACATAGACAATACATTAAGCTACAAGAATTTTACCTTTGACGTAGGTATTGGATACCGTCATGGAGGTGATATTTTTTCTAAAACTGCTGTAACACTTCTTAGTAGAGGTATTATTGATTTCCCTTTTGACCGTCTAGGAACATATGTTCTTCCTGGCGTAAATCTTGATGGTTCTCCAAACACGACTCAGATTGGTGCAACTGATATTGCATTTTCAAACTGGTTAGGAACTGATGAACTTGAGATTTGGGACGGAACAACTATTCGTCTTAGAGAGATTTCTTTAGGATATCAATTTACAGGTGCAATGTTGGAGAAAATGCCCTTCAAAACACTTTCATTAAATCTTTCAGGAACAAACTTGTGGTATAAAGCGGTTAACTTCCCTGAAGGAGTTAATTATGATACCAACAGTTTATCTAATGGTGTTTCTAACAACCTTGGTATAGAATATTTTGCTGGACCAAGTTCGAAGAGATATGGATTTACTGTTAAAGCATCATTTTAAAAAAACAAAACATGAAAAAATATAACTCAATAAAAAAATTATTTTTCCTGTCTGCATTAATCTTTGTTGTTAATGGATGCGAGACAGTTGAATTAGATCTTTTGGATTCGCCAAATGCGTTGAACCCCTCAACTGCGAATCCTGAATTCTATGTGAATGCCATTCAGTTAAGTCTAAAAGACTTCTTTTTCGAAGTAACTGAACCTGGAATGGAAACGACTCGGATACTTCATATGTTTGGACCACTATATCAAAATGCATATCAGCCTTCGGACTTAGATAGTGCATGGTCAATTGCTTATTCTGGGATTATGCCAGATGTTAGAGCACTTGAAGCAGTTGCAGAGGAACAAGGTTTATTTACACACCTGGCTATAGGTCAGTTGGCGGAAGCTTATGCAATTACAACCTTGGTAGATTATTTAGGAGATATTCCTTATACCGAGAGTAATGACGGAGTATCGTTTAACCCTGTAGCAGATAGTGGAGACAGTATATACGCTAAAATGTTGACTCTTATTGATTCAGCCATCTCTAACTTAAATGCAGATGAAACTAGATTACCGGCTAAGGATTTTTATTATGGAGGTGACGAAAGCAAATGGATAAAATTTGCAAATACACTAAAATTAAAAATCTATGTTCAGTCTCGATTGGTTAATGCGTCAGCATCTATTAGTGGTATCAATGCCATAATTTCTTCAGGAAATTATATCCAAACAGCAAGTGAAGATTTTCAATTTTCATTTTCTTCAACGGATACAAACCCAGACAGTAGACATCCAATATTTGCAAGAAACTTCCAAGAAGGAACAGGTTCATCAGATTATATGTCAAATACCTTTATGAATTATATGGTAAATGATACTGATAACGAAGATCCAAGAAGACGCCATTACTTTTACAGACAAAGAAGTTACAATGCTGTAAATACTGTTGAGCAGTCTTGTTACGGTGGTTTACCACCAGCTCACATTGGATTTACTAACATCTTCTGTAACTTGGGCGATGATGCTCCAGGGTATTGGGGTAGAGATCATGGGTATGACTTTGGAATTCCACCAGATACAAACATTCGTACAGCATGGGGTCTATATCCTGTAGGTGGAAACTTTGATGACGAATCGTTTACTGCTATTGCAGACCGAAATATCGGTACGAAAGGAGCAGGTATTGAACCCATCATGCTTTCTAGTTTTGTTGACTTTATGTTAGCAGAAACAGCCTTAACAAACCCAACCTTGAACGGAGATGCCGCTACTTATTTAGAAGCAGCAGTTACAAAAAGTATCGATAAGGTTACTGGATATAGAACTGATCTTATAGATTCGAATTACGCAGCTACAGCTGATGATAAACAAGCTTATATTTCAGAAATCATGAGTCGTTTTAATGCAGCAGGTTCAACAGATGATAAATTAGACGTTGTTGTTAAAGAATACTTTAAAGCGCTTTTCGGAAACGGTGTTGAAGCTTTTAATACCTACAGAAGAACAGGAAAACCAACTGATTTACAACCTCTAGTAAGAGAGCCTGTAAACAATTTCTTAAGATCCTTTTACTACCCTGATGTTTATGTCAATCAAAACATAAATGCTAATCAAAAAGACGGGGTAACAGAAAAAGTGTTTTGGGATACGAACCCAGATGATGGATTTATAAAATAAATAAAGGAATTATGAAAAAAAATAAAATTTATTTGAGTGTGTTATTTGCAAGTATACTTGTAATGACATCATGTAAAGACGACGACTTGGATCGCTTAGACCTTACAACCATTACATCTGGTGCGATCTTAAGAACTTTGGCTAAAGATTTGCCTACTGTAAACAGAAATTCACCTAATTCAACGGACCTCAGTGTTCAAGTTGAGTTTGATGATTTCTTAAGTCAGGACACAATGGAATCTGTTGACGTATTTGTATCATTCGTTGATACTTCACCAGTTGCAGGACAATTACTGTCCTTTGATGAAGCGTTTATGAAAAATGTTCCTGCTAGTTCATTTACGGTAGCATCTAACGGAAAACTAGCCGGTACAATTGATGTCAATATTGGCGAAGCAATGAGCTCTATGGGTCTTGCTCAACCACAATTGTATGGTGGTGATGTGTTCCTAATGAGACTCTCGTTAAACACGACTTCAGGAGTTGTTTATACGTCTGATAACGTAGGAACTAAAATTCAAGGTAGTTCTGCCTTTTTATCACCCTTTAGATATTCATCCTCCGTTGTTTGTCCTCCACCAGCTGGAACATGGACAATTGATGTTCAGGATAGCTATGGTGATGGATGGAATGGTGCTGCAATTGCAGTAAACCTTAACGGTGAAACTACAAACTACACAATTACTGATGGATCTGAAGGTTCATTTAGTGTAACTGTGCCTGAAGGTAGTTCTGCTTTAGTTTTTAGTTATGTCAATGGAAGTTGGGATTCTGAAGCTACTTTTCAAATTACTTCACCTGATGGAGTAATAACTGAAGGAGGACCTTCTCAATCAGGAGGACCTATTAAATTAGAAGTGGATTTTTGTGCACTTTAATTTTAGCTTGAAAAATGTAAAAAAGGGACTCAATTGAGTCCCTTTTTTTTTACTAATTATTAAAATCTGGATAAACGTAGCCGCGCCAAAAATTAGTTTCTCCAGTATATTTCCAAACAACCTCTCCAGATCTTGTGACTTCCCAATACCCATAGTCTCCTTCACAAATAAGTGTATTTCCGTTAGGCAAACGATACGCACCTGAAATCTTACCAAAGAAAAGGTCCGGATGAGTATAAGACCATGTTTCTTCAGGGGAAGCCCACAGCAAAGGATTCTCATTAAAAGAAGAAGGTAAATCAAATTCAATTACTCGAGACTGTTCTTCTTTACTTCCATTCATGAAAATTAAAAACCTTCCCTCAGTCAAAGAATCTAGAGTTACCAATGTAGGATGATGATTATTATAAAAAAGACGAGAACCTTCTCCTTGATATGCTTCAGGATTACCAAAGCGGTATTTAAGATCACCCAAATTAGTTTTTGACTCTTCAGTATTTAAAGAATGATCAATTACCCATACTTCACTATAATAATTAACACTTAAATAAATTACATCCTTATCAATATCATAGTATAATCCGTTGGCATGCATCAAATCACCATTTCCATTTGGGTAATAATTTAAATCAATTTTTTCTGGATGAGCAGTAATGATATCAAAATTGGATGCCGAATCATTAAACTCTTGAATCAAGTGATCCGAACTGCGCCATTCCCAAACAGATGCTCTGGTATCTGGATTCCATTCTATAATTTTTTCTAAATAAATGGGTCCTTCCCCATCATAACCCATATTTAAGGCCTCTTCAGAGGAAAAACGTTCCCAGACTAATAAAAGAATATTACCGTTCGGCATCATTTCAAAATCGTGATGTAATAAATACTGCTCTGTATTTAATTCAAACTCCCAATCTAGCCCCCCTAATGAACTGATTTTTTTTAAAACACCTCCGTAACCTCCGAAAGAAAAAAACACATCGTTAGGCTTAAACAAACCTATTACAGATTCATCTTCTAAAACCTTAACCTCATTACCGAGTTTTGAATCAAAATTCCAAGTTCTGAGGATACTTCCAGTCTTATCAGCAAAATAGGCTTGTTTTCCTCCATTTTCGATCATGAAGACGGGGTTTTCATCTATTTTTTTTGGTGTATATAATTCTACATTAGTTTCCAATTCAGGTATGGGAAGAAAAATAGCTGTTAGAGCTAAATCCTGCTCAATAGAAAAAGTATATTCTGAGGTCTCAATTTGTTCCTTAAAACCTTCCCAACGATCAAAATAAAATCCATCAGTTGGAATGGCTGAGATTGTAATCGAGCTTTGGGCCTCAAACTCACCCGATTGGTTGGAAACATCTCCGCTTCCCGTTTTGGAAATACTAAGTTTATATAAAGATTCCTTTGGATTCTCTGTTTCTTTAGAGCATTGAATCAAAAAAAATCCAAGAAAAAGGTAACTAAATAGCTTCAAAATAGACTGGTTAAAGGGTAAGGTCATAAACTAACGTTTCAAAGTAAATTAACAAAATATTGAATTTTATAATTCGTCATTAATTTATATAAAAAGAAATCAATTGAAACATAACCTCTTAACTTTTTGCAGTATTTTTAGGGTATGGAAACAATCACAATATTTGGGATTCGTGCAATTTTAGAAGCAATACAGTCCGAAAAACCTATAGACAAAGTTTGGCTTCTTAAAGGAACGCAAAGTAAACTTTTTGAGCAATTGCTTCATGTACTTCGTTCTAAACAAATTCCTTTTAGTTTTGTTCCTGTTGAACGCTTAAATCGCTTTTCTGATAAAAATCATCAAGGTGCTGTCGCACGAATAGGTGCACTAAAAACACATGAAATGGAACCTTTAATTGAATCAATTATTGAATCCAAAAAAAATCCTGTTTTTGTTCTACTTGATGGAATAACTGATACTCGAAATTTTGGTGCTATACTCCGAACAGCAGCAGCTACCGGTGTAGATGCAGTTTTTATTCCAGTAAGCGGAAGTGCTCCGCTCAACGGTGATGTAATTAAAACTTCTGCAGGAGGTGCTTTCAGTGTTCCTATTTCCAAAGTACAGCATCTGAAAGACGTAATTTATCTTTTAAATGCTCATGAAATCCCAGTAGTTGGAATAACAGAAAAAGCAAAAGAAACACTTTACAAAAAAGAATTTAAACAGTCAATAGGCTTGGTTTTTGGAGCAGAGGATGTAGGGATTTCAAAAGGCCTACTCAACATCTTGACTGATACGGCAAAACTACCTATGACAGAAACCATAGATTCACTAAACGTATCTGTAGCCTGCGGAGTAGTTTTTTATGAAGTTCTTCGTCAACGAAGCTAGAAAAGAATCTCTTATATTTATAGCATGAATACTCCTCTTGCAGAGCGCATGCGACCTCAATCACTATCTGATTATTTCGGACAAGAACACCTTGTGGGTACTCAAGGAAGCTTGACTCAAATGATTACTAATGGTGTTTTTCCCTCGTTGATTTTATGGGGACCTCCCGGTACCGGGAAAACAACCTTGGCCCAACTCCTTGCAAAAGAAAAGGACCGCCCTTTTTACCAACTTTCAGCCATCAATGCTGGGGTAAAAGAAGTGCGAGAAATCATTCATAAAGCGGAACATTCTGGAGGGCTTTTTAGTGGTAAAAGTCCGATTCTTTTTATTGATGAAATTCACCGATTCAGTAAATCTCAACAAGACTCGCTTCTCAATGCAGTTGAAAAAGGAATCATAACCCTCATTGGTGCAACAACAGAAAATCCAAGCTTTGAGGTTATTAACGCCTTGCTATCACGCTGCCAAGTTTATATATTAAATGCGCTTGAAAAAAAAGAGCTGAAAAAAATCTTAACTACTGCAATTCAAACAGACCCTCAGTTAAAAGTAAAAAACATTGAATTAAAAGAATCTGATGCATTAATTGAACTTGCAGGTGGTGATGCTCGAAAGCTTCTCTCTTTATTAGAGCTTGTGATCCAAACCCAAAAATCAAAAAAAAATGTAATTACTAACGCTTTAGTGTTTGAATCAGTGCAAACAAATACAGTTCTTTTTGATAAAAATGGTGACTTTCATTACGACATAGTTTCTGCTTTTATTAAATCAATACGAGGGAGCGATCCTAATGCTGCTGTTTATTGGTTGGCCAGAATGATAGAAGCTGGGGAAGATATTGCTTTTATAGCTCGTAGAATGCTAATTCTAGCTGCTGAAGACATTGGAATCGCAAATCCAACAGCTTTAGTGCTGGCTAATAATACCTTTCAAGCGGTTACAACAGTGGGTTACCCTGAAGGAAGAATTGTATTAAGCGAATGTGCAATCTACCTTGCCAGCTCACCCAAAAGCAATAAAGCCTACAAAGCCATAGATTTAGCACTTGAAAAAGTAAAGCAAACAGGAAATCTTCAAGTGCCTATACATTTAAGGAATGCTCCAACAAAATTGATGAAGGATTTGGGTTATGGTAAAGGATACCAATACGCACACGATTTTAAAGATCAGTTTATAACACAGGAGTTTCTCCCTGATGAACTTAGTGGCACCAAATTTTATGAGCCAGGAGAAAATCCAAAGGAAAATACTATTCGTGACTTTTTAAAAAACCGCTGGAGGAGTAAATATGATTATTAAGTTTTTTTCCAGAAAAAGGGTGAAAAAAGTATAAGTACTGTAAATAATTCAAGACGTCCGAGTAACATCAAAAATGTAGCCCACAACTTTCCATTATGAGGTAGAGCAGCATAGGTATGACTAGGTCCAAATTCTCCCAATGCAGGACCTACATTTCCAAGAGTTGATGCAGATAACCCAATAGCCGATTCAAAACTTAACCCTAGAGCACCAAACCCAACAGCACCAATAATAAAACTGAGCATATACAAGATAAAAAAGCCAAGGATATTATACGCAATGGCATCACTAACCGTTTTTTTATTGTATCGAGCTTGAATAATGGCATTGGGGTGTAAAGCTCTCTTGAATTCCAAAAAACCACTTTTAATCATCAGCATATGGCGTACCACTTTCACTCCACCTGAGGTAGATCCAGATGAACCCCCTAAAAACATCAATCCAAAAAATACTACGGTAAGTAATGGAGTCCACTGCGTAAAATCAGCAGAAACAAAACCCGTTGTGGTAATTACTGCTACAACCTGAAAAAGTGCAGCTCGAATACTAGACTCTATGCGATTAAATGATTCTGACACTCCAAGAGGCGAAATACTCTCAGTATTGAATATAACAACAGCCGTAAGTGTAGTGAAAATGAGAATGAAACTGAGGTACACCTTAAATTCCTCGTCAGTTATTATTTTTTGAAATTTACGTGTAAAAATAAAATAGCTCAACACAAAATTAGTCCCCGCTAAGAACATGAAAAAGGTGATGATGTATTGTATTAAAGGTTGATCATTCCAAAATGCAATACTGGAATTTTTGGTAGAAAAACCTCCGGTTGACACGGTACTCATGGAATGGTTTATCGCATCAAAAAAAGACATTCCTGCAAGCCAAAGCAAAAGGGTTTCCAAACAAGTATAAACCACATAAATAAGCCATAAGCGTTTTGCTGTATCTGTAATTCTTGGGTGGAGCTTGTCCCCTCCAGGACCTGGAGCTTCTGCAGTAAAAAGTTGAATTCCTCCAATTCCTAAAAAGGGCAATATGGCAATCGCCAAAACAATAATCCCCATCCCTCCTATCCAATGGGTCGTACTTCTCCAAAATAAAATCCCTTCAGGTAGAATTTCAATATCATCTAAAACCGAGGCACCTGTGGTGGTATATCCAGACATCGTTTCAAAAAAACTAGAGGCAAAATTTGTAAAAGTACCCGTAAGCAAATAAGGGAAGGTGCCTGATAGAGCCATTAACAACCAGCCTAAACTAACAATAAGGTATCCTTCTCTTTTTTGAATTTGTTTCTCGTGTTGCCTACCAAACAACAAAAACAATGCGCCTATCGATAAAACCAAGAAAGCTGCTAGAGTAATTTCAAAAGTAATCCCATCTTGATATCCAAAGCTTACAAGAGAGGAAAGCAACATTAAACCCCCGTTAAAGAGGAGTAAGACCCCCATCAGAAAGACTACGATTTTATAATTGAGATTTAGCATTGGCTCACTTTATAAAAATAACTGCTCAATTCTCTTTATAGATCGAGGTAAACAGCAAACAACAATTCGATCACCCGGTTCAATGGTATAATCTCCAAGAGCTATAATCCCAACGCCCTCTTTAATCACCCCACCAATAATTGCTGTCCTAGGAAAATCAATGTCTTTAATTTTATAATTGGCTACTTTTGAATTGGCGTTAACCACAAATTCTAAAATTTCAGCATTCAAATTATTGAGGGTAGTCATATCTACTACATCTCCTTTTCGGATATACCTAAAGATTGTATTTGCAGTAAGTAGTTTTTTGTTAATTAACGTATCTATACCTATAGAATGGGACAATTGGAAATAATCCATATTCTCCACTAGGGCAATAGTCTTTTTAACATTCTTAGTTTTTGCCATCAAGCATGACATGATGTTGGTCTCAGAATTTTCAGTTACAGAAATAAAAGCGTCCATACTCGATAGTTCTTCCTCATCCAATAAATCTGAATTTCGGCCATCGCCATGAATAACCAAAGCATTAGGGAGTAAATCAGCAACTTCAAATGCTTTTTTCTTATTTTTTTCTACGATGGTAACTTTAAACTTTTTATCGCAAAGTTCTCTCGCTGTGTTATATCCAATTTTACCACCCCCTAAAATCATAATATTTTTAATGGATGTCTTTTTCTTTCCTGTAAGTTTATAAAGCTCTTCTACTCCCTCTTTTAGGGTAATAAAAAAAACAGTGTCTCCAGTTTCAAAGCAGGTATCCCCGCGAGGAATCATGGTAATTTGCGTTCCTTTTCTTTGAATCGCTATGGGCATAAAATGTACATCAGTAAAAATGGTTGCTGCATCTTTTACTGTTTTACCCACAAATGGAACATCTTCGTCAAGTTTGGTTCCAATCATAGTAAGGGCACCTTCCTCAAATTCATAACTATTTAAGAATGCTGACTGATCAAGTAACTGCTGAATTTCATTTACTGCCAGTTCTTCAGGAGAAATTAATTCATCAACCCCAATCTCTTTGAAACTGATCGTCTCTTTAGCTTTAATAAACTCAAAGTTTGAGACCCGAGCAATAGTTCTTTTACTTCCTAATTGCTTGGCTAGAGCACAAATGGTAATATTAGTTGCCTCCTCTGAGGTCACAGCGATAAAAAGATCTGACGTTCCTACATGCGCTTCTTTCATAAGTGCTAAGGAGAGAGCATCGCCTTTAATTGCTTTGATATCTAAATGTGACTCAGCATAATTTAAGCGTTCTTTTTCCGAATCAATTAGCGTGATATCCAAAGATTCAAAAGAGAGCAGTTTAGCCAAATGGAATCCAACTTCTCCGCCACCTGCAATAATTATTTTCATATGATCGTATCGAAATACGGCACAAATATACGAATATTAGAAATGGAAGGATAAAATTCTCCGCAACATAAAAGCCAAATTGTATCTTTACACCCCTATGAGTGAATCTATAAAACCCAATCAAAATCAACCTGAAACCAAAAAAATTCAGGTTACCCACATGTTTGACGGAATCTCAAAGAGTTACGATATACTCAATCGTATCATCACACTTGGGATTGATGTAATTTGGCGTAAACGCGTTGTAAAGCTGTTGGAAAAAGAACAACATGCTAGTTTGTTAGATATCGCAACTGGTACAGGTGATTTGGTGATTGAGTTGGCAAAACTAAACGCTGACAAAATTATTGGATTAGACATTTCACCTGGGATGTTAGAAATTGGAAGACAAAAAGTAAAAAAGAAACAGCTGGATGATCGTATCGATATGCAGTTAGGAGATTCTGAAGCACTTCATTTTGACGATCACAGCTTCGATGGTGTAACAATTGCATTTGGGGTTAGGAACTTTGAAAATTTAGATCTTGGGTTACAAGAAATTTTTCGTGTTCTAAAGCCAAATGGCACCCTAGTGGTTCTTGAGACTGCTGTCCCAAAGAACCCCTTTCTGAAAGGGTTTTATTCTTTATATACTCAAAAAATCATGCCTTTTATTGGAAAATTATTTTCAAAAGATCGTTCAGCCTACCAATATTTATCTGATTCTGCTGCAATTTTTCCATGCGGCGAGGCGTTTAACAATATTTTGCGAAAAAATGGGTTTATACAAGTAGAAGATTTCCCACAAACACTAGGGGTTTCTTCCATTTATTTTGGCAAAAAACCTTAACATCTTAATCCAATTAAAGCTATTTATATTTGCATGTCTATTTGCAAATACAACCTATTCTCAGTACCCTCAAGTCAGAGAACGTTTGATCAATCTTCCCAAATTTGACAATAAGTTCATTCACTATGGCTACTTTTTAGGAGTCAATCAGTATGATTTTAAATTTGAATACATTCCAAACTATTATTCAGAACTTAAATATAAAGACATTGCAGTAGCTCAAAAAAAAGGATTTAGTGTAGGGCTAATTGGGGATTTAAGGGTCAATGAATACATCAACCTACGCTTTGAACCTGGTTTATTTTATAACAAACGTGAATTAATTTTTCCAGAATATTCTGATTTCTCAAGGGAGTCAGATCAACAAAGGGAAATCAAATCAACGTTCATTCATTTGCCAATTTTATTGAAAATTAGCACCAAAAGAATCAATAACTTTAAGCCCTTCATCATTGGTGGTTTCTCAACTGATTTTAACCTTTCCAGTAATCAGAAAAATTTAGATGATAACGCCAGCAATGTGTTTAGAACAACCTCCCAAAACTTAAATTATGAGTTGGGCCTAGGTTTTGACTTTTATCTTTATTATTTTAAATTTTCCCCTTCGTTAAGAGGTATTTTTTCAATGCAAAACGAATTGATTCCCGATAACAATCCTGACAGTCCTTGGACAGGAAAAATCAACAATATGTTCTCTAGAGGGGTAGCCTTGATTATTACTTTTGAATAGTTGGATTGTTTCGAAACAATTCACTCAAAAAAATAGCGCTAGCAGTAGCCACATTCAAGCTTTCTGCCTTACTACTCCCCGCTCTGAATTGAGGAATAGAAAGTTCCCCAGTCAAATGTTTGGATACTGATACTGAAATTCCATGAGACTCGCTTCCGAAAACATAAGTGGCTTTTTGGGGGAGTTGTGTTGTATAAATCGAATCCCCTTTTGCCGCTGCACCAAAGATTGGTTTATTCAATGTCTTTAATCTCGTCCCAAGGTCCTCAACATAATGGCAGTGAACTCTAACAATAGATCCCATTGAAGCTTGAATAACTTTAGGGTTAAAACAATCTACTGAAGTACGACTACAAATCAGTTCCGACAAACCAAACCAATCGCACAGACGCACTATGGTTCCTAAATTTCCAGGATCACTTACACCATCAACCGCTATGGTGATTGATTCAGTTCTAAACTCTTGACTGGAGGGTAAACTAAAAACTCCGAGTACAGGGCTTGGGGTTTTGAAATGTGTAATCGTCTTCATCTCCTCAAAACTCACCAATTCAGCTTCAGGGTGAAAGTTGTTATCCGTTGCAAATAACATTTGAAATGGCCAGGCAGAAGCAAGCAATTCCTGGACTACTTTTTCCCCTTCGGCAACAAAAAGTCCACTTGACAGGCGGAACTTTTTTTTACTTAATTGAAGGATTTGCTTGCGTTGATTCTTGGAGAGCATAAAATGACTTATTTTTGGATTTAAATTCCACAGTGTGTATCGTCCGCGAGCTAAATTAATCATTCTATTCCTTACTTTCCTAACTCTTGTCGGATGTTCTGGGACAAGGGTTTACCGGACACAAAAAGAAATAATCGTAAAAAATGAAGTTTACCAAGAATCAGAATTGCTAAAAAATGATCCTGTAAACGTTATCATCACCACTCCCGCCAATAAAAAATTTATAGGAATCCCCATTAAAAAAATCTTGTACGAAAGGGCTCATCCTGAACCAAACAAGCAATTTGAAGTCTGGTTAAACAAAAAAGAAAAGCGTAAAAAAAGATTGGAAAAATGGCTGTCCTCAAAACAGCTTTTGGCTTTAAAAAACTACAGTATAAAATTTAATGATTGGCTCAAAAATACAGGAGAACCACCCGCTGTTTTTGACACAACCCAGGTCAATACTTCTGAAAAAAGAATTCAACAGTATTACAAAAATCTCGGGTATTACAATGTTGTTGTTACCCATGATACCCTTCAAGAAAAACCAAAACAAATCGTTTTAAAATATCAAATCTATCCTCATAGACAATACGTAATTGACTCAATCAAAACAACGATTGATTCAAAACAAATAGCTGAAATTTATTCTCAACATACTGCTGATTCAGAAATAAAGCCAGGTGAGGTATTTAAAATAAATAAATTTGAAAAAGAAAGGGAGCGGCTGTTTACCTTATTCAGAAACAATGGGATTTATAATTTCCAGCAAAATAGTATTCAATTTACAGCAGCCATTGACAGTAACGGTAAAGACTTGAAAATTCCTGTAACAATTGAAATCCAAGATCTTCAACAGCGAATCAATGAAGTGTCCACTAAAATTCCTTATCGGAGTTTCAACGTAAAACAAATCGAAGTTTTTATTGATAACCTGAATACCCAATCAACTGATCAGTACACGGATTCAATTTTATTTGACAACATCACGCTTTTCAGTAAAGGCAAGCTTAAGTACCGACCACAGTCCATCACATCAGGAATTGCAATCAAAAAAAATCAACCTTACAGTGATCTTGATAGAACCTTAACTTACCGCTATTTTACAAACCTGAAGAACTTCAAATACCCCAGTATCAATTACAGTCTTCTCCCGAACGAAGCAGAACAACTTAAAGCTTCAATTTTTTTAACCCCTAGAGAACGTTTTTCCTTAGGATTTGATCTTGACTTTTCCCATTCTAATATTCAGGATTTTGGAATTGGATTGGGAGGAGGACTCGGCATTCGAAATGTTTTTAAAGGAGCTGAAACTTTGGAACTCAATATTAAAAATACACTTGGAGCTTCTCGAGATATCGCTCAGTCAGGAGATCAATTTTTCAATCTATTTGAACTCGGTGCAGATCTCAAATTGAGTTTTCCAAGATTAGTTTTCCCTTTTGTTGGAATTGAATGGACAACACCCGAAATGAATCCAGTAACGCAAATGATACTGGGAACCAGTCTCCAGCAAAACATTGGCCTGGATAAACAGTTTTTTAAAACGACTTATCAATTTGACTGGCAGCCAAAAAAGAATAAAAAAATTCAGATCAAATGGATTGACCTCGAATTTGTAAACAATAGAAATCTTTCCAATTATTTTAATGTTTACAAAAATTCATACGATCGACTCAACACCATTGCAGGACTGTACAATACCCAAATAAACTTCGAAAACGACCAAGGTAATCTCTCCATTCCAGCAGGGACTGTGGGATTTATAAATGCTGTATTGAATGGAGAAACGATCTTAAATCAAGAAAGTCCAGATTATAAAACCGTCAATACAGTTAAAGAAAGACAAGACCGATTGACAGCAAATAATCTCATACTTGGTTCTTCTTTAAGTATGAATTTCAATAGTCAAGAAAGTATTTTTGATGAGAATTTTTATCAACTCCGATGGAAAGTAGATTGGGTTGGTAACCTACTAAATGGAGTTCTTAGAGCTGTAAATGCACCCGAAAATGAACTAGGACAAACACTGTTGGGAGGTGTAAGTCCCTCACAATATATAAAAACAGAAGCAGATTACATCAAACACTGGCCTCTAGGGAATGAACAAGTAATTGCTTTTCACGCCTTTGGGGGATTGGCAATACCCTATGGTAATGCCAATAATATGCCCTTTTCACGTTCTTATTTTTCAGGAGGATCAAATGACAATCGCGCTTGGAAAGCATATAAACTAGGTCCAGGAAGCAGTAATAATATTAATGAGTTTAATGAGGCAAACCTTAAATTGGCTTTTAACCTTGAATACCGTTTTCCACTGTCAGGCCCCTTAAAAGGTGGGCTTTTTATTGACGCGGGTAATGTGTGGAATATTTTTGATGATATTGAAGATCCAGCCTTTCGATTTGATGGCCTTGATGACCTTTCAGAAATTGCCATTGGATCTGGAATTGGGTTGCGCTATGATTTTGATTTTTTTGTTTTTCGATTTGATACCGGGTTCAAAACATACAATCCTGCCTTGCCTATCGGGGAACGTTGGTGGGGTGAATACAACTTAAAAAGTGCTGTTTTCAACATCGGAATTAATTATCCTTTTTAAATCAAATAAGTTTAATATTTTTGCCACAAACCAAATTCAATGAATCATACGATCCCTTCGGGAGTAATTACCGGAAAACAAGTCCAAGAAGTCTTTAAACTTGCGAAAGCAAAAGCTTTTGCACTTCCTGCTGTTAATGTAATTGGAAGCAATACAATCAACGCTGTTTTAGAAACAGCCGCTTCCTTAAACAGTCCTGTCATCATTCAATTTTCAAATGGTGGCGCTCAATTCAATGCAGGTAAAGGACTCTCTAACGAAAATCAACAAGCAGCCATAGCCGGCGCAATAGCTGGCGCTAAGCATGTTCACGAACTAGCAAAGGCCTATGGAGCAACGGTTATTCTTCACACTGACCATTGTGCTAAAAATCTACTTCCGTGGATTGACGGCCTTTTGGATGCAAGTGAGGAGTTTTATGCAGCTCACGGAAAATCATTGTTCAGTTCGCACATGATTGACTTATCTGAAGAACCAATTGAAGAAAATATTGAAATCTGTAAAACCTATTTAGAGCGTATGTCTAAAATGGATATGACTCTAGAAATTGAACTTGGAATTACAGGAGGAGAAGAAGACGGTGTTGACAATAGCGATGTAGATGTTTCAAAGCTCTACACCCAACCGGAAGAGGTTGCCTATGCTTATGAAGAATTAAGCAAGATTAGTTCGCAATTTACAATTGCTGCAGCTTTTGGAAATGTACATGGTGTTTACAAACCCGGAAATGTAAAATTGACACCAAAGATTTTAAGAAACTCGCAAACCCATATCTCCGAAAAACATAATCTCGAAGAAAATACAATCGATTTTGTTTTTCATGGAGGTTCAGGATCTACTCAAGCTGAGATCGAAGAGTCTATAGGGTATGGAGTGATCAAAATGAATATCGATACTGATCTCCAATTTGCCTTTGCCGAAGGAATAAGAGATTATATGAATGATAAAATTGATTATTTAAAAAATCAAATCGGTAATCCTGAAGGAGCAGATCAACCCAATAAAAAACACTACGATCCCAGAAAATGGCTTCGTTTAGGTGAAGAGACCTTTAAATCGCGTTTAAAGAAAGCCTTTGAAGACTTAAATAACGTCGAGACTTTGTAGCGGAAGATTAATTTTTATATTTGATTTAAAATCCACTACCAATGAGTTGGTTTAAACGAAGTGAAAAGGGAATTCAGACCAAAACTGAAGAAAAAAAAGACATTCCTAAGGGACTCTGGTACAGGACTCCTACGGGTAAAGTTATTGAGTCTAAAGATCTAGCTGAAAATAATTACGTCAGTCCCGAAGATGACTATCACGTCCATATAGGAAGTAAAGAATACTTTGAAATTTTATTTGATAACAATGAGTTTAAAGAACTTGATGCTCAACTAAAATCAAAAGATTTTTTAAAATTTGAAGATTCTAAAAAGTACATTGATCGTTTAAAAGATGCCCATAAAAAAACAGGCTTAAACGATGCTATTCGGGTTGCTGTAGGGGCTTCTAAAGGTAAAGAGTTAGTCATTGCGTGCATGGACTTTAAATTCATTGGAGGATCAATGGGTTCAGTTGTTGGTGAAAAAATTGCACGAGCAACTGATTACGCAATCAAAAAGAAACTTCCGTTAATCATCATTTCTAAATCTGGAGGAGCTCGGATGATGGAATCAGCAACCTCCTTAATGCAAATGGCTAAAACATCTGCAAAATTGGCACAACTGGCTGAAGCAAAAATACCATACATTTCATTGTGTACAGATCCAACAACGGGTGGAACGACTGCATCTTATGCCATGCTCGGTGATATTAATATCGCTGAGCCAAGAGCCTTAATCGCTTTTGCAGGCCCAAGAGTAGTAAAGGACACAACCGGTAAAGACCTTCCTGAAGGCTTTCAAACCAGTGAATTCCTTTTGGAAAAGGGATTCCTAGACTTTATTTCCCATCGAAATGAACTTAAGAATAAGGTCAACCTGTACATTGATTTGATCTTAAACCGATCCTTACGTGATTAACTTACAAATTGTCCTACATTTTTAATCAACCTAGATGAGTTGTTTTATACTGGTTAAGTTGTATATTTGCACTCACTAAAAAAATTACATAATAATTATTAAAATTAATATTGGCATGTACAATTCAAAAGAAGTAAAAGAAACTATTTTTAAAAAACACGGTAAATCTGAAAAGGACACAGGCTCTACTGAGGGTCAAATTGCACTTTTCACGCACCGAATTGAACACTTATCAAAGCACCTAGAAGGCAATCGTAAAGATTTCAATACAGAGCGTTCTTTAGTTCGTTTGGTAGGTAAAAGAAGAAGTTTACTAGATTATCTTAAATCCAAAGACATCACTCGTTACAGAGCAATTGTTAAGGAATTAGGCTTACGTAAATAAGAAAACGCTCTTTCAACTGAATCTCAGTTTTTCATTGGTTGCAACAACACACAACAATTGTTTAACCAAATAATGAAAAATGATTCCAAAAACATTTACACAAGAAATTCGTCTTGAAGACGGAAGAACAATCACTCTTGAAACCGGAAAATTAGCGAAACAAGCTGACGGTTCTGTAGTGGTTAAAATGGGAGATTGTGTGCTCCTAGCTACTGCTGTTTCTGCTAGAAAAGCAAGCCCAGTAGATTTTTTACCCTTAACGGTTGACTACAGAGAGAAATTTGCAGCAGCAGGAAGATTCCCTGGTGGATTTTTTAAGCGTGAAGCTCGACCTAGCGACCAAGAAGTATTGACCATGCGTTTGGTAGATCGTGTACTGCGTCCTTTATTTCCTAAAGATTATCACGCAGAAACGCAAGTCATGATTCAACTCATGTCTCATGATGAAAACGTAATGCCCGATGCCTTAGCGGGTCTCGCTGCATCAACAGCAATACAACTCTCTGATATTCCTTTTGAATACCCTATTTCCGAAGTTAGAGTAGCCCGAATAGACGGGATGTTCGTAATCAACCCAAGCAAAGAGCAACTGGCAGAATCTGATATTGATATCATGATTGGGGCCAGTCAAGATTCTGTAGCAATGGTTGAGGGAGAATTTGATGAAATTTCTGAAGAAGAAATGCTCGATGCAATTTCTTTTGGACATGAAGCAATCAAAGATCAGATAAAAGCTCAAGTTACTCTTGCAGAGGCTTTTGGAAAGAAAGAAACAAGAAGCTATGAAGAAGAAGATCATGATGAAACTTTGGAAAAAGCAATTCATGAGAAAACTTACGATGCTTACTATCAAGTAGCTAAACAGGGGCTTTCAAAAAGTGAACGCTCAGAAAAATTTTCTGAAATAAAAGAAGATTATAAAGCAACACTTAGCGAAGAAGAGCTTGAAGAAAAATCAGACCTTATTGGACGCTACTTAAGTAGTTCACAGAAAAAGGCTGTTCGAGATCTAGTTCTTGCTGAAGGAATTCGACTTGACGGAAGAAAAACAACTGACATCAGACCCATTTGGTGTGAAGTAGATTATTTACCCTCTACACATGGATCAGCATTGTTTACTAGAGGTGAAACTCAAGCACTTGCCACAGCAACCTTAGGTACCTCCAGAGAATCTAATATCATTGACTCTCCGACAAATCAAGGTGAAGAAAATTTTTATTTACACTACAACTTCCCTCCTTTTTCAACGGGAGAAGCAAGACCATTAAGAGGAACTTCAAGACGTGAAGTTGGACACGGAAATCTAGCGCAAAGAGCACTGAAAAAAGTGTTACCAGATAACTGTCCTTATACTGTTCGTATTGTTTCTGAAGTATTAGAATCCAACGGATCTTCTTCGATGGCTACTGTATGTGCAGGAACTATGGCTCTTATGGATGCCGGTGTTCAAATTACAAAACCTGTTTCAGGGATAGCCATGGGCTTGATTACTGAAGGAGAACGCTTTGCAGTACTTTCAGACATTTTAGGGGATGAAGATCACTTGGGAGACATGGACTTTAAAGTAACTGGGACTGCAGATGGAATTACGGCATGTCAAATGGATATCAAAATCAAAGGATTGCGTTTTGATATCATGACGCAAGCTTTAAACCAAGCAAGAGAAGGAAGACTTCACATCTTAAATCACCTTACAGACACTATTGCAACTCCTAACGAAGATGTAAAAGCACATGCGCCTAAAATGATTAACAGACGTATTCCTAACGAATACATCGGTGCATTAATTGGACCAGGTGGAAAAGTGATCCAAGAACTTCAAAAAGAATCAGGATGTACAATTGTGATCAATGAAGATCCTGTTACTGAAGAAGGAATGGTTGAAATTTTAGGTACTTCTCCAGAAGGTATTGCAATGGTGGAAGCTAAAATTGACTCCATTACGTTCAAACCAAAAGTAGGAAACACGTATGAAGTTAAAGTGATTAAAATGCTTGACTTCGGAGCTGTAGTTGAATACTTAGAAGCTCCTGGAAATGAAGTCTTACTTCACGTAAGTGAATTGGCTTGGGAACGAACCGAAAATGTTTCGGATGTAGTCAACCTTGGAGATGTCCTAGAAGTTAAATATTTCGGTATTGACTCCAGAACTCGAAAAGAAAAAGTTTCACGCAAAGCTTTATTACCAAGACCTGAGAAAAAGGATTAATTATTTTCTCCTCTTTTTGTAACAATTAGAGTTTTCTAACGTAATACTACTATAACCTTATATGATTTAATGCATGAGACAACTTAAGATTACCAAACAGGTAACGAATCGTGAGACTGCTTCTTTAGACAAATACCTCCAAGAAATTGGTAAGGTAGATTTAATTACTGCCGAAGAAGAAGTTGAATTAGCGCAGCGGATTAAAGCAGGCGATCAAATTGCTTTAGAAAAATTAACTAAAGCCAATTTGCGTTTTGTTGTTTCTGTAGCTAAACAATACCAAAACCAAGGATTGACATTACCTGATCTGATCAACGAAGGTAATTTAGGCCTAATAAAAGCTGCCCAACGTTTTGATGAAACACGAGGATTTAAGTTTATCTCTTATGCTGTATGGTGGATTCGTCAATCAATTTTACAAGCCCTAGCAGAGCAATCGCGAATTGTAAGGCTACCTCTTAATAAAATTGGATCCATCAATAAAATCAATAAAACCTATGCTTTTCTTGAGCAAGCACACGAACGTGCACCCTCTGCTGAAGAAATTGCTAAGGAATTAGACATGACCATCAACGATGTAAAAGAATCACTTAAAAACTCGGGGCGCCACGTATCTATGGATGCTCCTTTAGTTGAAGGTGAAGACTCAAACCTCTACGATGTATTGAATAGTGGTGAATCTCCTAATCCAGATCGTGTATTATTGCATGAATCTCTTCGAACAGAAATCGAAAGAGCACTTGAAACGCTTACTCCTAGAGAAGCAGATGTGGTTCGTTTGTATTTTGGCTTAGGGAATCAACATGCCATGACACTGGAAGAAATTGGTGAAACATTTGATCTCACACGTGAACGTGTACGTCAAATTAAAGAAAAAGCAATTCGACGACTCAAACACACTTCCAGAAGTAAAATTCTGAAAACCTATTTGGGCTAAGTATTAAGGCAACTTTTAAAAGTTGCCTTTTTTTGTATCTTTAAATAAAGTATCTCATGTCAACACTTATCGCACCTTCAGTATTAGCTGCAGATTTTGGAAATTTAGAACGAGACTGTAACATGGTAAATCGCAGTGAAGCCGATTGGTTTCATATTGATATCATGGACGGCGTTTTTGTTCCCAATATTTCGTTCGGTATGCCGGTATTAGCTGCCTTACAAAAACATGCTCAAAAACCTCTAGATGTTCATTTAATGATCGTTGATCCAGATCGCTATATTGAAGCTTTTCACAAACTTGGAGCAGAGGTCTTAACCGTTCATTACGAAGCTTGTAACCATCTTCATAGAAGTATCCAAAAAGTAAAATCGTTTGGGATGAAAGCTGGTGTTGCTCTCAATCCACACACCCCAGTTCACCTTCTCAAAGACATCATAAAGGATCTTGATTTAGTTTGTTTAATGAGTGTAAATCCAGGATTTGGAGGACAATCGTTTATCGAAAATACGTATGCCAAAACAATGGAATTGAAACAACTCATTACGGAACACCAGAGCGATTGTATAATCGAGATAGACGGTGGTGTCACGGATCAAAATGCAGCTCAGTTAATTTCCAGTGGTGCAGATGTTCTCGTTGCCGGGAGTCATGTTTTCAAATCAGATGATCCCTTAGGAAAAATTAAATATTTAAAAGGTATTGTTTAGTCCCTTTTGGGCTTGAATTGTACTCTTCTATTGATGGCTCTTCCTTGAGGATTAGTATTGTCTCCTAACGGGTCAGATTCACCATAACCTTGTGCCTCTAAACGGGACGGAGAGATACCCAAACCAACCAGATATTCTAAAACAGCCTCTGCTCTTTTGACTGACAAGTCTATATTGTAATCCTCCTCACCATCAGAAGACGCATAGCCTTCAATGATGATATTTCCCTTTGGATTTTCAGTTAAGACATTTTTGATAGCCTCTAACACCTCTTTGGTTTTTCTCCCTATTATTTGAGCACTGTTGGCAGGAAAATAAATTCTTGATCCAAATTCATTTAAAGTAGCTACTATCTCAGAAGAGAGTTCTGGACAACCATTATTCAATGCAGTTCCTGCTTCATCTTTACAAAGGTCATCTTTATCAGCAACACCATCTCCATCTGCATCAGGCCATGGACACCCCTTATTTTCTTCCGGTCCAACTACTTCTTTACATTCATCAATATCATCTGAGATGCCATCTCCATCACTATCAGGACAACCATTCATCTCAACAGTTCCCGCTTCTTCAGGACAAGTATCGTCTGGGTCAGCAATACCATCCCCGTCTGTATCAATACAACCATTAAATTCAGCTACACCTGCAATTTCTGGGCATTTATCTTCCTTGTCTATAATTCCGTCACCGTCTGTATCTGGACAGCCATCAAACTCCTTTAATCCAGGAATTTCTGGACATTTATCTTTCTTATCTGGAACTCCGTCTTTGTCTGTATCTCCAGATCCAAAACTATACGCTAAGCCAACAAAATGTTGCAAATGATCAAATCCATCATTTTCATTCATTGATCTGAAGGTTGACTGCACATTAATTGAAAAGTTATCATTCAAATAATATCCTAAACCGAGACCTCCAAAAATTGTTCTACTGGTTTCTGAAGACGGGAAAAATCCTCTTTTTTCAACACCATCTGAAAAAACCGAGAAACCATACCCTCCTATAATATATGGGACAAGACTTCCCTCGGACAAGTTAAATTTTAAAAAACCATCTACAGAAGAGTAATCGTAAGAATCAGTTCGGTCGGTAACGCTTCCTATTGAAACTTGTGAACCGATTGATAAACCACTGCCTAGATATCTGCTTAAACCAAGTGCAGGAGCACCAAAATTAATTCCTTTATCCACATCAGTACCCAATAAGTTAATGATATTTGAATTGACGGAAAAAGACCAAGGTTTATCCAAAGTTTGTGCGATTGTGTTCTGAAAAGAAAGAAGAACAAAGCACAATAAAGTAAATGTTAAATTTTTCATATTGATATTAAAGCAGTTAGATTCAATAACCTCCAAAAATGAAAATTATTGTGCCGCTAAAAATTTTGGTTAAGACATTTTAGTCTAGATCCTTACTGGATTTAAAAATTGATGGGAATTTTCGTTCAATCCAGTCTGGTATATAGTTGTTGTTTTCGTCTTCTTCCATCCCCGTTGCAGTTGATATGACAGCATATAATATTACACCCCCAACCAAGACTACAGCTCCTATGATGACAATAGTAATTTCACTCATTATTTCCAAATTTAAATAGTAGATGTAAGTTACAAATATTTTAGAGTTTTCGAAATTAATTCAATGAAATTTGCATAGAGTCTTCTTTCAAAATCATCGATAATGTTTGAATAAGCTGCTTTGCATTTTGAATTGAAAAAACAAGTGGTGGTTTAATTTTTATAACATTGTGATCAGGGCCGTCAGTACTCATTAGGATTCCGTGATCTTTCATTCGATTAACCAAATAGGTTGCTTGCTTTGCTAATGGGTCTCCTTTTTCTGATACCAACTCGATTCCTAAAAAAAGACCCTGTCCCCTAATCGAGCCTATAATTGGAAATGTAATTGCAATCTTCTTTAATTCCGACTTTAAAAATTCTCCCACCTGAAGAGCGTTAGACTGAAGCTGCTCCTCTTCAACAACATTGAGAACTTCCTGTGCAATGGCACAAGAAACAGGGTTCCCTCCAAAAGTGTTAAAAAACTCCATTCCATTCGCAAATTTTGCTGCAACCTCCTGAGTACAAACAACGGCAGCTACAGGATGTCCGTTTCCTAAGGGCTTTCCAAGTGTTACGATGTCTGGGACTACTCCATGAAGTTCAAATCCCCAAAAAGTTTTCCCCATTCGCCCAAATCCGGTTTGTACTTCATCGGAAATACAGAGACCTCCTGCCCTACGAATAAGGGAATAACTCATTTTCAGAAACCCTTCGGGCAATTCCACCTGACCTCCACAACTCAAAATTGGCTCTAGTATAAAGCCCCCTAATTGCGCTCCTTTGTTTTGAAGGTTATGAATTAAAACCTCAACTTCATTAGCGTAGTCGTTTGCAGTATCAACCCCTCTGTACTTTCCTCTAAATGAATCTGGCATAGGAAATACATGAACATGATTTGGTGCACCTTGTCCTCCTTTTCCATCAAATTTATAAGAGCTTATTTCTATACAGCCATTGGTATTTCCATGATAGCCCACCTCTGAAACAAGCATTTGAGATGATTCGGTTACCGCTTTTACCATTCTCAAAGCCAATTCATTGGCCTCACTGCCCGAATTCACAAAGTGAAATACACTCAACTTTGGAGGTAAAGTTTCTTTTAGTTTTGTAGCTAAATCCGTGATGTTTTTGTGTAAATACCTTGAATTTGTATTTAAGAGACCCATTTGTTGTTGCCCAGCAGTTACAACTCTAGGGTGTTCATGTCCAACATGAGCCACATTGTTTACGGTGTCTAAATACTTTCTTCCATTGTGGTCAATCAAATAGACTCCTGAGCCTCTCACAATGTGGAGCGGTTTCTCATACTGCAAACTCATTCCTTTACCAAGATATTTTTTCCGAGATTTTAAAATCTGTGCTGCATTTTTGTCCTCTAGAAAATCGAATTCTTTCAATTTGAAAAGTAAATTTGGATCAGGACAAATCGATTTCCAGACCTGCTTTTGAGCATAATATGCTACCCCCGGAAAATCATTTTCATAATTAAGAAGACTTAACATTATCTGAAAGTGAAGATGAGTTGACCAATTACCATTTTCAGTTGGATTTCCAATAAATCCAATCTGATCACCCTTTTTCAATCGATCACCAACTTTGAGCTTGAGAATACTATTTGAGGATAAATGCCCGTATAAAGTATAAAAAACTAATCCATCTTCATGGTGCTGTAGAACGACCAAGCCTCCGTATTTCTTAAAACCAACATCGTTAACAGCAAGAGCAACTTCACCATCAATAAGGGCGTTAACAGCGGTGTTCTCAGCTACCCAAAAATCGATTCCCAAATGCATACATCGACTTTCAGGCCCATGATTTCCTACTTTTTCATAAGACGAGTCTGTATAAAGTGGTCTTGGCTCCAAATATCCTCCAGAAATGATTTTTTTTGAATTTTCCTTCTGGAGCTTTTTCAATTCATAATCAAACCAGTCTAAATCATTAAACTTGGACGACTGACCTAACCAAGTGCTTGAGACGCTCAAATCCAGATAATAAACTTGCTCTTTTAACAAAGAAGGAAAAAGAGATTTTAGTGAAAAATTTTGTGTTGAAGCCCAGTCTGAAAATACTGTACTTTGTGGATGAGGATTTAAACCACAGGCTTCTCTAAAGTTATAATGAGCAAATTCAGGGTCTATTGCGTCCCACTTTCTCAAAAGCTTCCATGCGGCTCTATCGCTAATTTGAAGATAAGTGTTTTCGGGTTCTTCTAATTTATTTATCCTCGATTTTGTTACAGATATAATGAGTCGAATACCAATACAAATATAAAGTGCTGCTAATGCTTCCTCTTCTATAGGAAACGCTTGATGATAACCTTTTACAATAGCCAAAGAAGCATCTAGTGGATCTTCAAAGTCCATAATAGCATAACAACAACTAATGGCTACATCGTTTATGACTTGTGTATGGATTGCATCACCAAAATCAATCAATGCAATAAGCTCTGGATTGAATACATCATTAGACACTAGACAATTAAAATCATTAGCATCGTTGTGAACAATATTTTTTTGAAGCCTTTGGTATTCTGGTTGAATCCTTTCAAATACTTCAAGCATTCCCAAAATTAGTTTTTGGTCCTTCGGTTTAAAAAGGGTCAAATATTCTTTGGTCCAAAGTCCTTTAGCAATATCCCAATCAAAAGATCGATGCGCAAAGTCATGATCAAAATCAATTTCATTAGTGACCCAGGGAGAACATATTACACATCTTACAAAAACAGGGAAAAAAGCGTATTTACTGACTTTATAGCACGCATTTGACTTCCTAAAAAAAAAGGAAATAGCATTAGGAGGGCATTAGAATGGGTTTCACCGCAATACTTGTGGCGAAATCGCCACACAATCTAAATAAGTTTGAAATATGAAAAATCAACAAACAAATGAGGGTAGTGTGAAGCAGAGTAGCACCCTTCAAATTGTAGAAAGAGTAAATGTCAATGTCTTAAATTCCTGGGATGGTTCAATAGTAACTATATATGACCTTCCAATTTTTGAAAACGAAGATATAGAAATAAGCCTTCATGTGCTTACAGATGTTCTTGGAGGTAAGTAAAATGTAAATCCAAATCATCATACTTATCAGGAGATTGGTAAGAAAGCAACTAATATTACCTGCTCTGTTAAGGATTTGAATATTGAAGATGAAATGGCTAATAGAATACTTAGTTATTATTAATGAAACTACAATTTAAGATGAAGGAGAAAACTGACCGAAGCGGTCAGGTTCTCCCAAATGAAGAGGTCAATATCCGTGTAGCAACTTACATAAAGGATTATGACGGAAGCAGGAAGCAGATTTCAACAACAACGGGAGTATTTGTAGCCCCCGTAGATTGGAACTACGAGAGGCGCAAAGTAAAAGAAAAGCGGATTGAGGGTAGATGGATTGAAGACAATAGAAACAACATCCTAACATTCATTAGAGGCTATTATAAAGATTATTGTAATGAGGAACCGCCCAATAAAGCAGTTCTAAAAAAAGCGGTAGTAAAAGCCCATAAACGGGTTAGGACAGGAAAAGAAGAGGAGACAATCACAAAAGAAACTCCATTACTCAAAATGATAGATGAGTTTATTGAGATGGCACCAGTTCTAAACAATAAAAAAGGAGGTATTGGTCTTTCAAGCGGAACTATCAGGCATTACAAGAGTTTCAAAAATGTTTTTGTAACCGATGGGGCTTGTATGACTTCAACTCAAAACCCGTCGCTTACTTTTATGGCGATCTCTGATCGAGCTGCAAATTATGCTATTGAACAAATGAAAAAGGGGGAATTGTAATTTCAAGAAGACCATGATTTAGTCTAAGCCTTGGATCATCATTTTCCGAAATAGAATTTTCAATTCATTTTTATCGAAATAGGTTATTTCACCAACACGTTCAAAAGCTATTAAGTCCTTATTTACCCATTCCATTATTTTTGTTTCAGAAATATTTAAGAGACCACAAGCATCTTTTATGCTCAAAAGGTTTTCTGCATTTAGGCTTTTATCCTTCTGAGGATCGTTTAAATAAACGGGTAAACTTTCCTCAATTTGATTTAATTTTTTTGACATCAAATCGAGATTTTTTTCAAGATTGAAAATTCGATATTCTAATTCTTTTACTTTTTTTTCTAAACTCATAATTCATTAACTGATTCGTTAAATGCTCTTTAGCATATAGCTTATTTCACCAATGGTTTTTTTAGTAAGCTTATTAAAATATGGAATTGGGTAAAACAACTTGAGGAGTACTTTTTTTTCTTTTAAAAGATAATAAGGCTTGTTGATTAAATCTAGAAAAGGGGTATTCCTTAATTTGTTTGTAACGATTAAACTTGAATGATTTAATAATGGAAAATTAGCGATAGCATTGTTTAAATTTTGTTTATTATGGATAAAATTTTCTCGAGTCAATTTTTCAGATGAATTAAGTATCAAATCAAATTCATCAAGTTGATTTGAAAGAAATATGATTTTAAGTTTGAATTTTCGGATTAGTTGGTCACATAATTGACCCACCATTTCAAGAGTTTTACTTCGTCGAAAACCTCCAAAGTTTAAATCCATTAAAATGTAGTTTGTGTTTGCGAGATCAATGGAGTGATTGGTGTTAAAAATCCAATGAATCATTTCATGATTTTTTCGCACTAGTGGGTTTTCATGATGGTATTTAGGTATCAGTTGATTTGTACATGAAAAAACATCTTTAACAAGATTAGTTGCATCGCTAAGACTAAGGTATTTAAATCCTGTTTTCTTTTTTTGAGCAATGAGACTACCAAACACCAAAAAGCCAAAAGTTCTTTTAAAGCTTACTTTTAGTTTGGCGTTGACCTTGGCGCTTATAATTAAACCGAGCAAAGAGCATTCAATTGAAATCAAATAATCATACTCTTTTTTATTAACCTTTTTTAGTTGATTAAAACGTTTAATATATTCCACCTCATTATACTTCTTGTCTACAAATAGAAAATTATCATCAACCTTAGAGTCTGAAATAAGAATGAGAGATATCGATGGTTGTTTTTCTTCAAAGTATGAAAAAAGTGTATTTGTTATAACATTTAAAATAAATAGTTGTGATTCGTCAACCCTACTTATTAAAAGTATTTCCATAGCATGAAAATTAATTATGAAATGAGAATCAATTTTTTAAAACAAGAAGTTCAACTTTTTCCACGAGTTTCCCAATCTTATCAAACCACGAGAGTAGATTTCCATTTTCATCAGCAGTTACCACCAAATAATTCCCTTTTTGATCTTGGATTAGATTGATGTCCCAAACCCACTTTTGATGCCCCGTTAAAGAGATAGCAGAGTTAGTTATTTTTGATAATTCTTTGAGTGTTGTATTATACTTGAGCACCTTATTATCAAAACTTGCAGAGTATAAATTATCATTAGATTGATCATAAAATAGTTTGGTAATTTCTGATCGATGAAGAACAATTTTGCCATCAAATTCAAGTACAGTTCTTGTTTTGTTCTCATCAATAACATCGTATACATACAACTCTCCAGAGGCTGTACCTAAAAACAAACGATTGTCAGTAAAAGTAATTGCCGATATTTTGTCAGTGTTTAAATTGATTCTTCTGAGTGAGATAGGTTTTAGCTCATTCTCGAGAAGGGTGTATAGGCCATCATTTGTTACGACATATAGCTTGTTTAAGCCTTGGTTGTAATAACTTGTGTTGATAGCGCTTGTTCTGGTTAGAATAGTAGAATTTTGCCCATCATAAACGGAGATTTCATTTGAAGTAACGATGAAAAGTTTTTTAGTGTTTGAGTTGTAATGAAGTTGTTTGATTAGGGCATCATCTTCATGAATTTTCTTTTTTCTTGTTCGAGCATTTTCAGCTGTTAAATCAATTTTAAAAACATTTCCATTAAAAGTTCCAACATAAATAGTATTGGCATCTGCAATGACAATTTTCCGAATTCGCTCATTTATTTTTATTGGATCAATTTCATTTCTTGTCGCACCATTCAACACATAAAGATGTTGATCATCTCCACCCACGGCAATGACATTGTTTTCAAAAGTACTAATGGTTCTAATGGAGGCACTCGGTTTAATTCTTTTAATCAACATCGAGGTTTCTCTGTAGCTCGGTTTATTTTCGAGCGCCTTTAAGGCAGTCTGCAGCAAAACAAAAAGGCCTTCGGTGACAATTTTCCCTGAATTGGTTTCTACCATTAATTTTTCATACGCATAATACTTTTCAAGTGTTTCTTCAATTGAATTAAGAATAATACCGTTGGAATCAATGTCAGAGGTTTCACTGATTAAATTTTCCAATTGAAGCATTATAGGATAAAATTCAGTTTCTAGAACTGCAATTTGTTTTAACTTTTCAGCTTGTTCTCTGGCTTTTGTAGCCTTGTCCTTTTGGATTAAAGCTTCGCTTTGTTTTTCCATTGCCACTTGCTCAGATGCTTTTGCAAGTTTTCTTTGTTCATCTGCTTCTAAAGCGCTTTTCACAGCTTGTCGTTGAGCAATTACCGCTTTGCGTAATGATTTTTGAGCTATAATTTTTGCAGAATCAGCTAATTTTTTTTCTTTCATTGCCATGGCAGCACTTTCATCGGCAATTTTTCGTGCATTTTGTGCTTCGATGGATTTTTTCTCGGCTAAATCTTTAGCCATAGTAGCTTCGATATAATTTTTTTCTGCTTTGGCTTTACTCAAATACGCATCCACAGCCATGAAAATTGCAATTATTGTTAGACTGCTAACAGCAATGATTACGTTTTTAGTGAGTCGTCTTTTTCGCTTCAATCGCTGCTCCTCTTTGTTTTTGTTTAAGTTGAAATACTTTTCACTTTCATTAATATAGTTAATAGTTTTTAGGAAATTTAATGAATATTTTTTTGCCCAATTTTCATCAATTGATGAGGAGTCCCTCCAGTTAATGGCCATTTCAAGTTCAGGTGAGCTCATCAGACTAATTTCTCCTTGGGCGTTTTTTTGAGCTTGCATGGCGTACTCAGAATAGCTTTGAAAGGCTAATTTTTCCTCTTCAATCCAATCTTGTTCGCGCTTCCAATTTCTATTTTTTTCATAATTGAATCCAACGATATCGTCAAGGTTAATTGTTTTATTATTTTTTCTTTGAATTCCGGAAATTTTATTTTCAAAAAGTTCTATCGAATCTCCTAGTTCACTTTTAAACAAATGAATCAGTTTAGTGGAATCTGATTTTTCCACTCCAGAAATTTTTATTATTTCACCAAAAGAATTAGCTAAGGGTTGATTCTCGGTGTGCTCAAAATTCATCGTAGCCTTGACGATTTTCTCAATATTTTTTTGATCTTCTTTGGAAAGTGATTGAAAAAGATGTTCAAATTTATTTCCAATGACATTTTGTACTCCACCTATTTCATTTATCATTTCAGTAGTTACTGAATCTCTATTGGTATTTTCAGAAAAAAGGCGGTAAAAAAGAAATTGAAGATTCGGGAGTAAGCTTAAATCCTGAGAGGTCTCGTTTAGTAAAAGACTAAATGCGGAGTTGTCAAAGCCCATTCCATTGGAAGTGAAGGATTTTCGAATTAGTGATTTGAGGCCCTGAGAGCCAATATTTTGTATGGCATATTGAGACTTGCTAAACAGCTCCTGTAAACTTGCATAATTTGTTAATTCAGAAATGTATTCAGTTTGTAAACAGATTAAAAAGTAAATAGACGTTTCTCTAAACCGAACTGTTCTAGAAACAATATCTAATAAAAGTTCATGGCCAGTATTTTCTTCTTTGATGATTTTATCAAAAACAAAAATATCTTCTAACTGATCTACGACAATTAATAAATTCCTTTGGTTGTAAATTTCTGAGTCGAGATAAATTTTGGAGAGTGATAAATTTTTATCTTCTTCAATGATTCTTTTATAATTTGAAAAATCTTCCGTATTGGATCGGTGGTCTTTTTTGAATACACCAGAATTAGTCAATGCCGCAACCATATTTTCAACTGGATTTACTCCGGGTCTAAATTTACAAATTGACCACTCTTTTCCAGCCTGTCCTAAAAACCCTTTTTTTAGTCTTGGTATTAAGCCTGCATTAACGAGTGAGGTTTTTCCAGAACCCGAAACGCCAGTTAATGTAATCAGTTTATTTTTTTGAATAATTTGCAATAAATTTTCAACTTCCTTTTCACGACCATAAAAAAAAGGGTGATCTTCTTCTTGATAAGGCAATAAACCTTTAAGATTACTTTTTTCAGACATTAGGTTTCGATTATCCTCAAATTTATCAAAATTTGAATTTGGAATTGTATTTTTATGGAAATAATTAATTAAATAAAAATGTTCAGGTACTATTATACTTATGATTTGATATCTGAGCTAGAGAAAGAACTTCTAAGAGATCATCGCATAATTCAATTAATGCTTGATGAGTACGATTTGTTTTTAGTATCTAAGAGCTTGTTTGAAGCTATTGAAAATGGAATGTCTGCTGAAATTGTGGTCATCTCAACAAGTGATAAAAAATCAATGAAGCTTGTCAATCTCTGTAAACGGTTGATTGATCTTAATGTTCAAATATTTTGGAGGGTTGACAAAAGCTTATTTGTGAAGGAAGACTATTTTGGAATCTTTGATAAAGAGTATTTAATAAGCAAACGACAGCAACCCAATTTTGATGATACTGAGGGAATGATTCGTTTTAAAAATGACTTTTTTAATGGTTTGGCCTTAGATTCTAAAAAACTGTCCATGTTTGATGGAGATATTCAAATCGAATTTGAATCTAACAGAAGTATTATTTATCCTAAAGAAGAAGTGGTTTTAAGTTGGGAAGTTTTAAATGCCCACGAGGTTGAGATTGAACCTATTGATAAGATTTTAGAGACTAAAGGGGTTCAAAATGTTTTGATTGATGAAGACACAAAATTTACGCTCACTGCAAGGAATAAAGGAAATATTCAAAAAAAGAGTGTTTTTATTCGGGTTTTAAAAATCAAGGAAATTCATTTTGACGTTGAAGTTTTAGATCCTGTGATAGAGAAATATCTTGCTATAAGTTCTTCTTCTTCAGAAGAGGAAAGATTTGCGGTATATTTGGGTCAGAAAGTCAAAATTTCATGGAATATCAAAATGCTTGGTAAACTGCTAGAACATAGCTTAGGAAATTTGCCATTAGCGGGGTTTCATGAATTTGAGATTTTTAAAGATACGGAGTTTAATTTTATCTTCAAATCTTTGAAAAGCACACAGCGAAAAAATATTTCTCTACATTGTTTCGAAGACAGTAGTCTTTTTAGAGAAAAAGAGGACGTAGTTCTTATAAAAACCTTGAAAAAGAAATCTATCGTTGAAAATTTTCTTTACTTAGTAAAAGTTTTTTTTACTAAATTATTGAAATAATGGATCCAACTAAAAAAGTTAGTTTCATCAACCGTTTTTTAATTAGTTGTTCTGGAGCTAGTTTCGAGCTTTTGAAGGATTGCCCTCGTTTTGAAATCACCAAATATTCAAGTATTGGAATGACGATAGTTTTTACTGCAATACTTGCAGTTTTTTCATCATTCTTTGCTCTTTCCATAATTTTTGATCATTTAATTTTAAACATCACTTTAGCGATTTTATGGGGTGCTATCATCTTCAATCTGGACCGTTATATTATCTCTAGTATGAGATCTTCAGAAAACAAATGGAATGACTTAGTAAAAGCAATTCCTAGATTTATCATAGCAATCATAATCGCATTCATTATATCTAAGCCAATGGAAATTCAGATCTTTAAATCAGAGATTGATTCTTTTTTAAAAGTCGAAAACACGTCATTGATTTCTGATATAGACACCAAATATTTAAACCTACTTGACGACAAAACAAGTAAAAAAAACATTGCTGAAAATCAATACAAAGAACTGTTATTGATTAGAGAACAATACTACCAAGATTACAAGTGTGAATGTGACGGAACCTGTGGAACCAACAAAAGAGGAAGAGGAATTGAGTGTTTTAGTAAGAAAGAAAAATACGAAACTTTTCAATCAGAAATAGAAGCTGAAAAAGTTAAACGCGATGCAATTCTAGAAAAATTAGCTTTTGAGGAAGCTTCTATAAGACTTCAGATGCAAGATGAAAAGTCATTAATCAAAGCAAGTCTTTCCTACGGACTTATGGATCAAATTAGAGCTTTAAGTAGTCTTGATAGTAATTCTTCTCTATTTATAGTGATGATGTTTATAATGATTGAAATAGCTCCGATACTCACAAAAATAATGTCAAGCAAAGGACCCTATGAGAATCTTATTCTTGAGTATGAAAAGAAATTTGAAATGAATTATTTAAAAGCCCTTGACAATCTTGATCACGAAAGGGTAAAAAATAAAAAGCTCAAAGAAATATCAACTCGTTTTGAAATAAAATCAAAAGAGAAACAGATTCAGGATATTGTAAAACAAGATGCATATGATCGGTATGAAAAAATCCGAACGGATCTAGAAAATAAAATTGCAAAAAACTAGCATCGATGACAAAATATCACTTCTTCATTTTTTTTGCTTGTCTGCTTCTCACCTTAGGGTGTAAATCACTTTTAAGTCCAACAGAAGCTGAATTTAAACCTTCTTTGTCTTTAGATGCGCTTGCTGTTCCACAAGCAGATATGAGCTCGGTTGATGGGGCATCTTTGGAGGATACCTTTGCTAAAGAAGCAGAAGCTTTAATAAAAGCCAAGGAAGCAGATTTAAGTTCCTATTATGAAAATTACTTAGATAGTTTAAAAGTAAAACTTAAGGATTCCGGCTCCGTAAAGATAAAAGGGTACGAGGGCTTTTTGGTAAATATACTTTCAGACCAAATCAAAAACGATACAATTTATTTGGCTAACCTAGTTACTAAAACTGATACCAAAGGGACACCTTTAAGTTTTCAATATTCAGCCCTAAAGAACGATAAGCTTTATTTTGAGATAGAATGTTTAAAAAACAATGGTCTTTCAGAGCTCCTCTTTGGTGGAATAGATATTGAATTCGTAGAAGGAGCTGAGGTTCGTTATCAGCACTTTGACCTCAAAAAAAGAGATAAAATAATAGGTTCTTTTAAAGTTTTAGAAGATAATCCAGTGATTTTAAATATTACCAAAAGAGGATATACTAAAGCAGCATTAAAAGTAAAAGTTAAGAAAACCTTAGGCACTAATTTGATTGTAGAGAAAGTCACTGACAGTCTGGAACAGACTCAAATGGTCGTAAAGGAAGTTTCGGACACCATCTACCATCTTGTCGATGAAAAACAATATACACTTGCTCCTCAATTGGATATTACAAATGGTCATCAGTTAACAATGCCTCTATTGGTCGAAGATCTTGACAATTTACTCGGGTGGGGTTTTTGGATTGGACTTAATGAGGGTGACGTAAAAAAATACAACGACCTCCTAATGTTTTATCCTGAGGACCCTTTAAAACTCTTCGCTCGATCAGAACTTGTTAAAAATGGTTACCTAGTCCTTCTCCCAGTAACTGAAGATGAAAATTTAGTTGTTAATTTCAAAAATCTTTCGGAGGATAAACTTAGTCTTAACAGTACAGAAACGTATGGTTTTTTCAGTTCCGACTCCCTCAGTAATGATTACAAGGGTGAGTTGCGTATTACCAATCGGTCAAAACTTTACGATTATATGATAACAGTCAAAACTGTTGGTGTTAACGTTGTTAAGTCCAAAGTAGAAGAAGAAGAAACCACGTATACTTTGAACGAATATATTAATATCTCAGTTGTAAAATGATGAAATCGAAAACTGTTTTTGTGATTGTTATACTTGCAGCTCTTGTGTTTTCCTCTTGTAGGAGGCAATCTATGCAATTGAGGTCAAGTGTCAGAAGAAGCCAAAATGATGTGCGATATTTTAACAGAGACGTTAACCAGGTAAAGAACCTTCTTGGAATTGAAGCAGGTGATTCTGGAGCTACAACAGACTCTGTTTCTGACGCTTTATACACTCCTATTGATCAAAAAAATATTTTCACGTCTTATGGCTATGTTTACGATGCTATTAACGGATCAAAGGATGTAATAAACAGTTCAAATTTCTATTGGGACTCGATTCAGAAAGTGTACTATGTTAGGAATAAAAAATACAGTAAAATAAAGCCCGAAAACGAAGTCTTCGGTTGGCACCCCTATTGGATGGGCAGTGCTTGGGAAAGTTATCCGTTTGAGTTACTCTCTACGATTTCTTATTTTTCATACAAACTTGATCCAAAAACGGGGTCTTATACCAACCCCCAACAAATGAATGAGTGGCGAAATACTGCCATGATAGACTCAGCAAAGCTGAAGAAAACAAAAGTACTTTTAACTGTTTCAAGCCATGGGTATGCTAATAACAATTCATTTTTAGGAGATCAGGCCAAATGGGGAGTATTGATTGATTCACTTTCCACACTATTATTGGATAGAGATGCTGATGGAGTTGATCTTAATTTTGAAAACTTACCCTATTTAAAACGGGGCAGCTTTAATCGATTTGTAGAAGAATTAAGAAAAAGACTCAACCAAAAATTTGGAACAAAAACCCCCGTAATTTCTTTAACACTACCAGCAGTTGATAGTAGAGAAATATTTGATGTCCAAGATCTACAGAAATTTGTGGACTTATTTGTAATTATGGGATATGATTATAATACGGGTCCACAGCTTCAGGGAGCTGTAGCTCCATTGATTCCTTTTGAAACAAAAAATATTAGTTTAAATAATACGCTGAAATATTATTTAGATGCTGGTATTGATCCTTCTAAAACAGTTTTGGCGTTACCCTACTATGGAAGTATGTGGGAAGGAACTCTTGGGGAGGGAGGAGATACTTCCTCAATGTTCGAGAGAAAAGTAACCTACAGAGAAATCATGTCCATTTTTAACGATGAGTTTGTGACTAAAAATAATTTAAGTCCAATTCTTGAAAAGAAAAGCATGACTAATTACTTTAACATTACCTATCCTGATAATACTACCAAAGAAGTATGGTTTGACGATGATTATACTTTGGGTAAAAAATACGACTTTGCAATTGCTAATGAATTAAAAGGGATTGGTATTTGGGCCTTAGGATATGACAACGGATATACTACACTATGGGATGTGATTGAAACCAAATTTGCTACTGATGCAGTTCCAGTTGTAGACCCTGTTGGTCAGATAGAGGGCTATCCTATAAAAGTGAGTAATTATATTTTAAAAAAGAAAAACCTGTTATTGGTCTCTTCAATATTTTTCTTGTTTGCTGTGGTAATTGGATTTGTTTTGGCTTTATCTGATTGGAAAGTAAGAGACTCCATTGTTAAAAATCAATTTCATCGATTTATTATGGTGATGATTGTTTTTATCTTTTTGACTCCAATAATATATCTAGTAAACGAAGTGTTTTTCCTAAAGTCAACATGGAAATACTATGCGGTATTTATTTTAGGAGGATTGACCATTTACCTGTCTTCAATGTTTAAAATTAAATCAACCAAAAGACCTTAAAATGAAAGAATTAATAATCAGGGAGTTGTTTTGGTTTGTGATTAGTTTTCTTATTGCGTTGATCGGATCATTTTTATTTTTAGAACTATTAGCCTTAAGTTCATCAGAGCCTGAATTAAATTCTTTGGAAAAATTGTTTACACTTCAACTCTACATCATTGGCTGTATAGTTTCATTTATTTCAGTGTATATAGTGAGGATCGTCCTTTCTTTCATCAAAAAAAAGGTATAAATACACGCTTATGATACATAATGTTGTTGCATCGCTAGGGTACCGTCTGAATGAGTATATAAAAAACTCTCTGTCTCTTTCAGAGGAGGCTGTATTGATATCAAGTCTTGTTGATCTTAAGGGGAATGTCAATCCTGAAATTGAAAATAAAATCACTATTTTTCTTATTAATATTGAAGAGGAAAAGACTGCTAAAAATGGTTACTTCCAGTCATCTCCTGGAGTAAATCCTCAAGCAAGGATGAATGTATATTTGATGTTTTCAGCCTACTTTCCAAACTTCAACTACATGGAATCTTTGCGCTATATTTCGTTGGTCATTGAATTTTTCCAGTCAAACAATACCTTTACTCCTTCTGACACTCCTCTTCTAGCCGGTTCCATCGAAAAGCTTTTTGTAGAATTTTCAAATGTGGGGATTGAAGATATTAATAAACTTTGGTCTAATATTGGAACAAACTACGTTCCTTCCGTCTGTTATAAAGTAAAACATGTCGTGTTTGACGGTAAGGTAATCTCTGAAAATGTATCCTCTATAATGTAGGTGCTCTTAATTTAAATTGAAGTATACAGTTTATGACTAATCGGTTTGAATACCTAAATGATTACAGCAAGATATTAGAACTTTCATTATATCATGAATATTTTACAACTACCAATTTGGAAGCTGTAGAACTTATTCCTGATTTAGAGACCAAAGAATTAATTCGGAATTATAATCTTATTTTAAGGAAAAAAGAAAATACCTTCCTCATTTTTAAAAATAATAATTCAAATCTTGGCAGTGTGGTTTTTGCTGGTCCAATAGTTTTGAACTTTATGTTAAAATTTAATGACCTATTGTTTTTAAACAAAACAGACATTCCGTTCCAATATCATCAGAAGTTTGTTTTAGAGTCTTCAGCTACTGATCAAAATCGTTTGCATCCGCAAACATATGCTGACGAGTCCATTATGAAATCTTATCCTGAAAACGGAATAATAGGAGAGGTTTCATTAGAGCTAAATCAAAATAATGAATTTTTTGGATTTGAAGAAAATGATATTACAGTAGAGCCGCTTCGGTTTTACGCTAGATTTAATTCTAGGACAGTTAAGTTTAGGTATAACTTTTATTTTTCAGGAAAAGGGGGCGACTTTGATAACTATTTCATTTTCGATGAAGTAACAAACACCAAGTACACTGATTTTTCATTAAGAACTTTAGAGAACGGAATGAAGGTTCATTCCTTTGTGTTTCCAGATAATATAAAAATGAATGAAAAATACAACTACAAACTTTATTTGAAAAAAGAAGATGAGTTTAGTAAATCATTCAACAAGTATTTACCACATCCAACACCGAATAACTTAAAATACGATCTAGAGCAGGAAGCTTTTTTTCTAGAAAATTTCATAAAGATTAATTAATATAAATATTTGTTTTTAACTATATATTTTTAACTATATTGCAGATATTATAAACATCTTTTAAGTAAACACTATGGCAACAACTTTAGCAACACCTGGAGTCTATATTGAGGAAAAAAGCTCATTTGGGTCCTCTGTAGTTCCAGTACAAACATCAATACCTGCATTCATTGGCTATACTGCAATGGCAAGTAGAGGTTCTAAAGACCTCACAAATGTTCCGACAAGAATATCTTCTCTGGGACAATTTGAAGAATTATTCGGTGGGGCACCGTCTACAAAATTTAATATAGAATCTAATGATACAACTGTTGGATTCAGTTTATCTTTTGTTGAAGAATCACGATTTTTATTACACAGTTCTATGCGTTTGTTTTATGCAAACGGTGGGGCAGACTGTTACATTGTATCTGTTGGGGGTTATGACGAAAAAATTGATGCTGCAAAGTTAAATGATCCTAAAGGAGGAGGCCTTACAGCTCTTGAGAAATTTTTAGAGCCCACAATTGTGGTAATTCCAGATGCTATTTTACTAGATGAAAATGATTGCTATTCCCTTCAAGCTGCAATGCTTCAGCATTGCGGGTACAAGCTCAAAAATCGTTTTGCGATATTAGATGTTTATGAAGGTGCAAAGGAACGTACCTTTGATGAGGATGATGCTGTAGACAAATTTAGAAATGGAGTAGGTTCAAACTTTTTACAATGGGGAGCATCATATTATCCATTCCTAAATACTACAATTGTAAGTAAATCAGAAATTGATTTCACTCGTATTGCTAATTTAGACGGATTGACTGAGGTTTTATCTAAAGAAGTTGCTCAAAATTTAGAGGCAGATAACATTACTGCAGCTAGAGCTGAAGGAATCACTGCTGAAATTGATAAGATAGCAGATACTACTGATGCTGACGGAGTTAATTCTCTTAATTCTACGCTTACTGTTATTAGTCCATCGTTAAATTTAATTTTAGCTGAGATTAGTGAAAAGCTAAACGTTTTACCTCCAAGTCCAGCTATGGCAGGAGCTTACACTATGGTAGATTCTCAAGCAAGTGTTGCGCAGTCTCCTGCTAATATCAGCTTAGGGTCAGTAATTGCACCTCTTGTCAACATTAACAACGACAATCAAGAAGAATTAAACTTGCCACTAAATGGTAAAGCAGTAAATGCAATTAGAACCTTCCAAGGTAAAGGTGTCCTTGTATGGGGAGCTAGAACTTTAGAGGGGAATTCAAAAGATTACAGATACATTAGCGTAAGAAGAACAATGACCTTCTTGGAGCAAAGTATTAAGGCTGCTGCCGAAGCTTTTGTTTTTGCACCAAACAACGCAACTACTTGGTCTACACTTAGGGCTACGGTTTCTAGTTTCTTGGCAAATCAATGGCAATCAGGTTTATTAGCAGGTCAATCTGCTGATGATGCCTTTTCTGTAGATATCGGATTAGGAGCTACAATGACTCCTAACGATATTTTAGACGGAGTTCTAAAAATGACTATTAAAGTTGCAATTACAAGACCAGCAGAGTTTATTGTAATAACTTTCGAGCAACAACAACAAAAATCATAATAACTAATTATATAAACGAATATGGCACTTCCAACAGCAGGCACCGGAGCAGAACAAGATCAGTTTTGGCCTTTACCTAAATTTTATTTCTCCGTAGACATTGGCGACATGACAGACCTTCCTTTTCAAGAAGTGAGTGGTCTTGAGGTTGAAACAGAAATGATTGAATACCGTCACGGTAACAGTCCAAATCACTCGAAAATCAAAATGCCAGGGTTGCTTAAATACTCTGACATTACACTTAAAAAAGGTGTATTTTCTAATGACAATCAATTCTACGAATGGATGTCGAAAATATCATTGAATACTTATGAAAGACTAACCGTAGTTATTAGACTTCTAGATGAGACTGCAGCGCCAAGAATGACTTGGACGCTAACAAACGCTTTCCCATTGAAAGTTACACCAACGGATCTAAATTCTCAGTCTTCTGAAGCCGCTATCGAAACTTTAGTTTTGGCTCATGAAGGTTTAGTAGCTGAAGTTGCTTAAACTATGAGAATTATTTGATTGCTTATTATAGCAATTTGCTATAACTATTTTAGCTAAATTAGGTCTTCATCCGAAAATCTTATTTAGCTATTTTAGTTTTTAAGATAGATATTATTATATATGGAAGTTGATAAAAATTCCTACCCCGCTGTAGGTTTTAATTTTAGAGTAACATCTAGTGATGCGAACTTTGGTCTAGGAACACTGACTGAGCTTACTGGTTTTGAATTAAATCAGACAGATGCTTCGTTTCAGTCAGTCACTGGAATTAGTGCTTCTCTAGGGACTTCGTCATATAAAGCATTGGGCTCAAATAACAGACAAATTGTTTTGCCTGATGCTGTTACTTACACCAATTTAGAACTTAAGCGAGGTATTGTAAAAAAAAATTCTGATATCGGAAAGTGGTGTAATGGCTTTTTAACAGATGATCAATGGGGGTATTTTGTTAGCAGAAAAACAGTCAATGTATTCTTACTGGATAACAACAGTAGTGATATATTGTTGACATGGACTTTTTTTAATTGTTATCCCATAGAAATTAATATTGACCCTTTTGATGCGATGGGTGGTAATTATGCTGTGGAGACAATGAAGCTGACCTATTCACATTTTAAGAAATCCTAATTTTAACCGTATGCCTTTAGAAATTAAAGAACTTATTGTAAAAGGTACTGTTGATTCAGAAGAAAATCAAGAGAACGTAGACGTGGTCAAGCTTATTGATGAAAAACTTTCGGAGATGTCAATCCCTCAATGTAGTTTGAACAAACCTAGCTTTATTGAGGAATGTGTGCAGGAAGTCCTTAGTGAGATAAGAAAACAATTAGACTATTAGAAAATGAATTTAAATTTTATAGCCTTTGATGAAGTCAATTCATTTTATCCTTCGGGTATGTACAATCTTCAGCTCAATCCTGAAAGTTTAGTCATTGGATTTCAAGACAATAAAAAGAAAGGTAATTGTGAGACAGCTGCTGATGGTCAGATGGTTGCAAGTTCAGATCCTCTTTTCAGTCTGAGCACATGGAATGTTACTTTTACAATTGACAATACAGGAGCGGTTCCATTTCCACCGATGGCCTTACCAACTCCAATTATAAGTCCAGGACTTTCTATATATCCCTCAATTAAATATTTCAAAGATCTATTTGTTACACCCAATAATGAAACCCATTCACGAAATTATATTAAAGGAATTTGGGGTCTAGGAGATCTCACCATTTTTGGACGTGTTAAAAGTTTTACCTACGATTATAATTTTTTCACTAGTTCAGGGGTTCCGCTCAGAGCTTCCTGTAATGTTTTCATAGAAGAGGTTCCTGACCTTTCCCAAATGTCTTACTTTATGAGTCCGGATATTACCCGAATTCCAAAAGTTAAAGAGAGTGATAATTTGGTTGACTTCTGCGAAAAATATTACAACGATAAAAACTTCTACCTCAAAGTAGCAGAGCATAATAAGCTCTCCTCTTTTAGAAAGTTAAAAACGGGATCAAATCTTGAATTTCCACCAATTAAGAAATAATGGGTTTACTCTTTCCTTCTCCTTCAGATTCTCTAAATGATATAGCATCTTTTGATGTAAAAATTGACGGTACACAAATAGAGACTTCTTATAAGCTATTTCGCATTCAGGTATTTAAGGAGGTGAATAAGCTAAGTAGAGCGACACTCTCAATTATGGGGGGAAATCCTAAAGAAAATAATTTTGATGAAAGTGAAGAATCTATTTTTGCTACTGGAAGTGAAGTAGAAATTTCATTAGGTTATGAGCAGAGTAATACTTTGGTTTTCAAGGGAATTATTTCAAAACATGCCCTGCAAATTAAAAAGGGGTTTCAGACTTCTGCAGTAAATAACTTGTTGGTCATCGAATGTGTAGATAAGGCAGTTAAACTGACCAATACCTATACTACAGAGATTTATGAAGACAAACTGGACAGTGATATCATAACGGCATTAATTTCTAATGCCCCAGGAGTCACTAAAACGGTCTCATTTACTTCGGTTATGAATGATTTTTTGCCAAAGTACAACTGTAATGATTGGGATTTTATTCTTCAGAGAGCAGAAGCAAATGGAATGGTTATTTTAAATTCTGACAATGCCATCACAGTTACCGAGCCAAAGCCATTATTGACGGTACCTGAATTGACGGTTACTTATGGTAATGCGATGATTGATTTTCATGCTGAAGTTGATGCAACAACACAGTACAGTACTTTTGATATTAGTAGCTACGATCCTTTTAACGAAGAAGCAGTTTCTAGTGTAAGTCAGGAGCCCTCACTCGTAGATCAAGGAAACTTAGACGGAGTGACGATTAGTAAAGATGTAAGTCCGACAAAAAATGAACTTTCTACTTCATCTATTTTAACAAGTAGTGAAGCAAAAAATATTGCAGATGCCTATCTGATGAAGTCCAGACTGAGTAGGTTAGTTGGTAAAATTTGCGTAAAAGGTATAAATAATATTGATCTTGGCTCAATTGTAACCTTGGTCGGATTTGGTACTCGATTTAGTGGAATGGCCTACGTTACATCTTTATCACATGAATTTCAAGGTGGATCATTTAAGACTTGGATTGGTTTTGGACTGCGCTATAATCCCATCGAAAATAAAAACAAGGTCGATATTTCCAAGTATACTTCTAAAATTGAGGGGCTTCATATCGCTACAGTTACCAAAATAGACGCTGATCCAAATGATGAATTGCGTATTCAGGTCAACATTCCTACGCTTAAAGCAACAGGGGACGGACTTTGGGCAAAACTAGCCACCTTGTATACAGGGGAGGAGGCTGGAAGTTTTTTTATCCCAGAAGTGGATTCTCAAGTTGTCGTTTCATTTTTATCAAACGACTCTAGGTATCCAATAATTTTAGGAAGCTTGTATACAAAAACAACAAAACCCTATAAGACAATTGATCCTGAGAATCAGTTTAAAGCAATTCTTTCTAAAGAAAAATTAACTCTTGAATTTGACGATGTAGAAAAAATAATCACGGTTAAATCAAGTGATGATAACTACATCAAAATTAAAGAAACCGATAAAGAAATTGAAATTACAGACATCAACGAAAATACAATACTCACCTCGGCAGATGGAATAAAATTAGACAGTGCAAAAGATATTACAATTGAGGCAAAGGGAAAAATTACTTTAAAAGGTGGAAAGGGAGTAGATGTAGATGGAGGTAGTAAAATGACAATAAAAGCTGGAGCAATAGAAATGAATTGAGATTATGGAAGAATTAGAGAAATCCTTTTTAGGAAAAGGGTGGTCCTTTCCACCCACATTTGACAGGAAACTTGGAGATGTCCAAATGGTTACTATGGAAGAAGATATCAAGCAAAGTCTAGAGATCTATTTTTCCACCAAATTAGGGGAGCGTATTATGAGAAACGACTACGGTTGTTTTCTTCACAGTCAAGTTTTTGAATTGGCAAATGAATCACTAATTCAAGGACTTTCTAAGGAATTAGAGCGGAGCATCAATGAATTTGAGCCTAGAATTTTAATTACTGAAATAAGAGCGATAAAAACAGACAGTACAGATGGTCTCATTGAAATCAATGTAGCCTACGAAATAAGAGCCACAAACAACAGAACTAATATTGTTTTTCCATTTTATCTCAATGAGGGAACAAGCATAAAAAAATAAGCAATTGAAGTCACGAGTTTTAGAAATATTAAATCCTGAGAATATAAAAATTGATGATCGAGAGATTGAGGATTTAATTATGTTTACTCTTAAGCTTTCGAGAAAAATAAATTTTTACAACCTTGAAAATAAAAAGGAAGGAAATTGGGATAGTTTAATTGAATTAGATGATACTTTTTTGATTGCTGAAATATTGAAGTTTGATTTAATGTTTTATGATCAGCAACGGTTAAACATCGTAAGAGAATTAAATGATTTTTCTTCACAGAGACAGAAAGAAATTATTTTCAGTAATCTATTTTCTTTGCTGGCCCGTTATTTTCAAAACATTAACAAGTGGTACATCTCCTCTACAAGAAACATCACAACTGTTGAAAGCTCACCAATAGAGCTTGAGCTAGAACAGGCCATTACCAACAAACTCAAGTCAGTATTCTCAACCTTTGTTGGGTACTATTTAGGTTTAAAAAATACTACAGATTTTGAGTTAGACCTTCAGTTTGACCCAACTGTTTTTGCATCTATATGGGATGTTAAAAGTATTGAACCCATAGATATTTTTGCAGATATAGACATTCAGCAACCTCCGCTCAGTAGTGGGCTTAAAAAGTTAATTTTACTTTATAACCCTGTTTACAGTATACTCTATAATATTAGGTTAAGAGCACGCCCTTTATTTGAAAAATCACTTACAGACAGTAGTGTCCACAAAGCTCACATCGGCTTAGTTTTAGCCTTTTTTGACTTGTTTAAAAACTTACAATTAGATTTAAACTCACTTTCTAAAAAGCATCTGGATTATTATTACAGAGATATATTGATGCAACAACCCAAAAAGGTAACCCCTAAAAAAATGTTTGTTTATTTTGAAATCAATCAAAATCAGAACATAATAAATTTAGCGAAAAATAGTGAGATTATTGCTGGTCAGTATGAGAACGGTGATAACATCATTTACATTTCAAATAATGAGATCAATCTTAACAATACTAAAATAAGTGAACTCAGTACTTTTTTTATAAGTAAAAACAATCGATTTGATTACAATTCGAATTTTAGGTTAGTCTCGGGTCTTTTTAGTAAAACCCATTGTAAGTCAAACGAGGAAGTTAAAAAGTTTAATCAGAATGAGCATATTTTTTCAACGCTTGGCGAAGAGCAATTTCTAAAAACTGACAGCAGTCAGACTATGGATATTGCGAATGTAGGTTTTGCAATATCTTCATCCACGCTAAGGCTTGCAAAAAGTTTAAGGAAAATAACCTTTAAGATTCAGTTCACGCCGAATTCAATAAAAACACTCACAAATTTAATTATTGACATCTCCAATCATCGAGGATTAAGTGAAGAAGAAATCTTTAGTGAAATTTTTGACCAAATGTTTTTGATTAATTACACTAATTCTGAAGGATGGGAATCAATTGAAAATTACACTTTAATTTATCCAGAGGATTGGTCTGAAGGTCAAATTAAAGTTGAAGTAGAACTCGACAAGAGAAAGCCGTCTGTTGATAATTACCAAGAGTCTGTCCATCAAAAAAATTATAATGTTAATTTTCCAATGTTTGAATTTCTCCTAAATTCAGGAGACTTTTATCATTCGTATTCATTTTTAGCTGGTATGCAACTTTCAAAAATTGATATTGATGTATCAGTTACTGGATTGAATAAGCTTACTGCTAGAAACAAACAAGGCGAAGTAGACATTAATAGTGAGTTTGAAATTTTAGGGGCATCACCTACCAAAGGGTCTTCCATCATAATTGGATCAAATGAACTGTTTTGTAAGCCTATCTCAAAACTTAATCTAAGGTGGGATTACATGAATTTTCCTGCAGAAAGTGAGGACTTGGAGGACTACTTTAAAAATTACAATAGAGAGATTTTTAATCATAGTTTTAAATTAAAATTATCTGCTCTTTCAGATTTCACTTATCAGCGCGTTGGCTCTGAAGATCATGAATTTGAAATGTTTGGATTGGATGAGGATGCGAAAATCAAAACCTCATTTGAACTAAAGGATTTTGATGTTTCAAAACTTCAATTAAAGCCAAAATATGATCTGGATTATGAATCTGTAGAGGAATATTCCAAAGAATCCGAAACAGGATTTTTAAAACTTACATTATCTGAGCCTAAAATTGGTTTTGGCTTTGATGTATTTACCTCCATTTACAATGAGGCCATTCTTAAGAGCACTACTAAGAAAAAAGGGGAAGAGATCATTCCACCAAATCAGCCTTGGAGTCCGATGATAGACAATTTAACTATTGACTACAAAGCAAACACTACACTCTATTTTAATCAAGCTTTGATGAGTGAAAATGATTTTGAACAGCAAAATTCATTTTTCCTAGTTTCAAATGAAGGCAACACAAAGACGTTTACGGATAACAGTGTGACCAGTTCACTTCTAATTCCAAAATTTGATAATGCAGGAGAGTTTATCATTGGTTTAGAGCATATTAATGCTCCTCAAATGTTAAACCTACTTGTAGAGGTTAAGAAGAGTGAAAACACAGACTATGAGTTTAGTGAAAAGTTGGAATGGTACTATTCGAGTTCTAACGGTTGGAAACGTTTAAAGCCCAATCATATTCTTTATGATGAAACTCTGTCTCTATTAAAGTCAGGCGTTATTTCTATTAATTTACCTCCTGATATTTCAAACGATTACGACTTCTTTAACAACGATAAATACTATATCAAAGCGGTATCTAAAAATAAAGCAGATCAGTTTAGTTTAATTAAGGCAATTCACAATAATGGCTTAACACTTTCAGAAGTCGTACCTCAAGGTCTATCACTTCATTCTACTCCCCAACGTGAAGCACAATCTGTACAAGAATTGTCTAATCCAGTGAATGGAATAATTCGTATCAATCAACCCCTGCCTTCTTTTGGTGGAAATCAAAAAGAAACTACATTAGAATTTTACGACCGTATCAGTCAATTACTTAGACACAAAAATAGACCCATAACAAAATGGGATATTGAAAAGTTTTTACTTGAAAAATTTGATTGGCTCATGCACGTTAAATGCATTTGGGGCAGTCCTAGTAATCCAGACGATGATAATCGTCTTAAAATTTTATGCCTCAAAAAGATCGATAATTCTCAAAATATCGATGAAATAAAATTGAATGGTGCTGATATGATAGAGGTGAAGCAACTTCTTTATCGATACTGTTCTCCATTTTTAAAAGTGGAAATCATCAACCCTGTTTTTGAAGATATATGGATAAAATGTAAAATTAAATTTTCAAATATTTCAGGGGGTAAAGCAATTAACGCATTAAATAATGAATTCTTTAAATTCATTTGTCCATGGGTAACAGGTGAAGGTCAAATTAAAACGGTCTTTAAGAAATCGGAAATTATACAATTTATTAAATCCAGACCCTATGTTTCTTTTGTCACAGGACTCTCGATCATCCACTTTAAATCTCTCCCAGATGGAGGTATAATTGCCTATGATAGTGCGTCTAGTAAGGATGAAAAAGACATCATTGAGTCTGGATTGCCCTGGTCCGTATTTGTTCCTAGGAATCACAACAAGATCAGTATCATAGATATTCCAGAATATTCACTTCCAGAACCTATGGAATACAACGAGCTAAATATTGAAGGAAACTTCATCATTAACTCAGGGAACTCAGCTGTTGATTTAGATTTTGAACCTGAACAGGATGAAAATGATATTTCAGCTTCAAAAAACTTAAGTGTAATTAAAATTAAGATATAGGATGGCTTTAATTAACAGACAAACTTTAAAAAACTATTTCCAAAAGGGAGGATTTGCAACAGAAAAGCATTTTGTGGATTTGATTGACTCATCACTAAACATGATTGACGACGGGATTTCAATCAATCAAAAAAATGGGTTTAAGCTAAATCCTTTAGGGTATTCTACTCGACTGATGTCTTTCTTCAAAAAAGCAACTCAAAAAGAGGCTGATTTTTCTATGAACCTCAATCAAGAAAATGTTGAAGGACTTTCAATTAATGATCGTGAAGGTGCTCCATTACTAAAGTTTGATCAGCATAGACAAATAGGAGTTCATACTAACGAACCTCGTTTTGATTTTGATGTTAAAGGGGTGTTGGGTGTGGATTCAAAAAGTGGAAGTTATGCCGTAGGAGAAGTTGATGGAGATGGAAGTTGGCAAACAGTCATTGCAAATTTAGATGGAGTTAATGGTTTTGAAGTAGTTGCATCTGTTAGAGGTAAAATGGGCAGTGGTCGTTATGCAATGGCTCATGCCATTGCACTTTCAACTTTCGGAGGAAGGTCCTCGAGAAATAAAATTAAAAATACTCATGCCTACTACGGTAGCTTTTTAAACAGACTCTCTTTTAGGTGGACAGGTGAGATGCATAATTATGAACTCCAAGTTAGAACACGAAGACATTATGGAGTTAATGAAGTGGACGGACAGCCTTATAAAATTAAATTTAATGTTTCACGCTTTTTTTCTGAATAATTCAACGAATGATTGAACCAATAAATTTTACGATACCAGAATTTAAGAGTGATAGTGAAAACTATGATTTACTTCTTGAAAAAGGGATTGCTTTAATTCAAAATTACAGTGGCGAAAGATGGACTGATTTCAACTATCACGATCCAGGAGTTACCCTTTTGGAACAGATCTGTTATGCAATTACAGACCTAGGGTATCGCACAAATTTTTCTATAGAAGATTTGCTTATTGGTAAAAAAGAAGGTTTGGATTTAGAGCAAACCAATTTATTTTTTCCTATTGATAAAATACTTCCTTCGAAGCCTTTAATACCGGAAGATTTTCAGAAACTGATTATTGAAGATATTGATGAGGTAAAAAATGCATGGGTCTATCCTGTCAATGATAACCTTCTTGGATTCAATGGTCTTTTAAATATCTTCATCCAATGTGAGGAAGTAAATGGAGTTGATTTTTTAGAGGAAAATATCAGTGAAAAAGTATCTGCTCTTTTAATGAAAAACAGGCCGCTTGGAGCTGATTTTCAGAAAGTTCAAATACTCAAAAAAGATGAATTAAGTATTGATGCAAAATTAAAGATTGACTCTTTTGTTTTGGGAGAAACAATATTATCTGAAATCTATTTTCAAGTAGAGAAAATACTAAACCCCAATATTAAATTTCAAGATCTAGAGTCCATTCGTTCCAGCGGAGCTTCTCTAGATGACATTTTTTCTGGCCCCTCCCATTTCAAGGGGTTTATTGACTCTAAGGACTTTACTCTTAAAACTAATGAAATTTATATTTCAGAAATTAGAGAAGCAATTGAAAAAATTGAAGGAGTTCTGGAGATAGAAGAATTATTCCTTTTTAAGAATGGAATTAAAGTTTTTGAGGACTTGATTACTTTTGGAGAGGATAATTATCCGTTTTTGAAAAAAAATATAGCTGTCTACAACGCTGCACCAGAGCAGATAAAATTATATCGCGATAATATATTCTACGAAATAGATACCATTATCCTTTCACAACTATACGACTCTTTGAGTATTTCAGAAAAAACGAATTATAAATCGATTAAACCACAAAAAATTGATCTTTCTGGACGATTCAGTAAGGCTGAGATTGAGCAGTATTATTCAATTCAAAATGAATTTCCAGCGGTCTACGGACTAAAAGAAAACGAACTGCCTTCTAAAGCAGACAAGAAAAGAATTTCGCAGGTAAAGCAGCTCAGAGGTTTTTTGATTCTATTTGAGCAACTCATGGCAAATCATTTGAGTCAACTCTCGAATTTCCATCAGATATTCTCTATAGATACAGAAATCAATAGTACATTTTACAAACAGTATGCCGAAGAAATACCTGGATTAAAAGAATTGATCTCATTTGAAACCAAAGAAGAGTATTTGGATTATCTAAATACCATTTCTGAATCAAAAGACGATTTCTTTAAAAAAAGAACTCAAGTTATTGATCACCTTTTGGCAAGATTTGGAGAAAAATTTGATGCCGAGACACTTTCTAAGCTGATGAAAATAGAATCAGAAAGTAGTACGGATCAAGAGATCAAGCAAGCTATTTTAAACGCTAAAATTAGATATGCTAAAACTATTGTTGAAAATGGACAAAATAAAGGTTTAGGATTCAACTATAAAATGAATACTTGGGATACTGAAAATGCTTCAGGACTTGAACGAAGACTGAAACTTTTACTCGGTATCAATAACACCTCATTTCATTCCTTGACCAATCCTTTAGTAGATGACTACGAACAGGTCGAAAGAGAAGACCAATGGGAAGGCGGCACAATCAAGGTCAAAGGAGGCGCAAGCCTTAATGTATTAATGAATTTAGAGGAGGTAAGCGATAAGGCTCACTTAAATTATTTCACCTCCACACATCGAGATTTTAAGTCTTTATTTACTCACGCAAACAAATCTAAAAATTATAATATTGTAGCTTCAGCGGGAACCAATGCTGAATTTCATTTGCTTTACAATGCTCCTGGCTTTGAACGCCCTATTGAGTTATTTAGAGCTGACTCAGAAGAGAAATGTACTGAGGCAATGGTTAAAGGGATTGAGAAATTTGAACATTTAAACGCAGCTTGTGAAGGACTTTTTTTAGTAGAGCATATTTTACTGAGACCCTTGCTTACCACGAATTACGTAACTATATTCTTGGATGATGATAAAACTCCTTGCCTTGAAAGTTACAATGCAACGAGCTTTGAAGAACAAAATGATTTGCGAAAAGATATTTTTATTCTCGGTACGAATAAAGAAAATTACTCTATTATTCAATCGAAGGAGAAAAAAGAGTTTGAGGTTATAATATTTGATATTTTCAATAAGCCTGTTTTTAAATCACCGAAAGTACTGTATTCAAGTGCAGGAGCAAAATCAGAAATGAAACGATTGCTAAACTATTTCATTGCAAAAAGTGAAGAAAAGGATCCGATTGAAAATTATAGCGAAATAATTATTGATAAAGGAAATAGTCATGAATTTCCAACAGATTTTGCGTATTCTAATAAACTCAGTTTTATTTTTCCTGACTGGCCCTTAAGGTTTCAGAACACAGAATTTAGAGCGTATTTAAAGTCCGTTATTCAAGAACATATTCCAGCTCATTTTAATTTTGATCTTTTTTATTTAAATGTAAATCAAGTGAGTCTTTTTGAGGATACTTATTACAATTGGTTAGATAAGAAGAAAAACGATGATGATAATGAAGCTGATGTCTATGCACTCCAACTAATCCAATTACTGAAGAGTTATAAACCGGAATAGATGCCTATATCTGGAAATATCAGAAAGTTTAAATTTGATTTAACACTGGCAAAAAATAATGTGTTTGATCCATTATGTGATGATCTGATATCTCTAGCAAAAAACAGTTTACTTGAAGTGGTCGAGCGCGTCTTTTCGCCCTACGAAGGAAGAAATATTGTAGTTGACAAAATTGTAATAGATCTTGGAAATTTCAATCCTAATGACCTCAATTCACTCACTAGAAATTTTAAATCTGAACTTGAAGATTTTGTAAAAAAAAATTTAAGCGAATCTACCTTGCAAAACCAAGAAAGAGTAAGGGAGGCACTATTGTTTTTTATTCAAAAAGGATATTTCCCTTGGTGGGTAGATGGTTTAGATTCCTTTAATAAAATGCTAATAAATCTGAGTGATTCTTTTCAATTTTCAGACTCGTTGAAATTGATTTTAACAGCAAATAAAGAGAACTATTTCAGACTTTTAAATATTCTCAATACCGATGCAAAAAATGTCGTTTACCATAAATTACTTTTTCAAAATGAACTGATTTTTAAAACTTCAATCTCTTTTTTTGAAAGACTTTTGATGAATTATCAACTTCCTAAAACAGCATCGTCGAAAGAAATTTTAGAAGAGGTTGAACTCTTTTTTATTATTCAGCAGATGACTACTTTCACAGATCCTTCCTCATTATTCTTTAAAGCTCTCAAATATTTTTCTGGATTTCTTTCCATTCCATTTTCAAACTTTTTTAGATTTATGACGGATGAAGTTATTCACTCTGAATCCAATCAAGTCATCAAGTCTTTAATAGAAGATCAAGCATATTATATAAAAGGCAATTCACCTTTGCCAACTGTATCAAATAAAATTGGGATAAGAGAACAAGTAAAATCTCAAGCCGATTTGAATAATCCAGAGGGGTTAATCAGTTTCTTTCAAAATGGATTGCCACAACAGCTTAGCTTTAGTGATATAAAACAGCTTAAAACCCTTTTTGACACCCTTCTAGAAAAGGGAGACGACAAATTATTAGCTTATTTACAATCCATTTCCTTCTATCAGAACAATGAAAAGCTAGCACGTTTAGCAACTCTTTTGGATACTCAAAATTACGAGCGTTTGATTGATTTCTTGAATTCATCTGCTGAAAAGCAACAATCGGTAAAATCAATTCAAGTCATCAAGTCTTTAATAGAAGCTCAAGCAGATTATGTAAAAGCCGAATCATCTTTGCCAGCTGTATCAAATAAAATTGGGATAAGAGAACAAGTAAAATCTCAAGCCGATTTGAATAATCCAGAGGGGTTAATCAGTTTCTTTCAAAATGGATTGCCACAACAGCTTAGCTTTAGTGATATAAAACAGCTTAAAACCCTTTTTGACACCCTTCTAGAAAAGGGAGACGACAAATTATTAGCTTATTTACAATCCATTTCCTTCTATCAGAACAATGAAAAGCTAGCACGTTTAGCAACTCTTTTGGATACTCAAAATTACGAGCGTTTGATTGATTTCTTGAATTCATCTGCTGAAAAGTCACAATCGGTAAAATCAATTAATGATTTTATAAAGACGTTGAATAAGGATAAAAAACTAATTGAACGATCAAATAAGATCAAACTAGAGATTAAAAATACTTCAGAGTCAAACCTAAAGATTTTGATTTCCTTCTTTGAAAAAACAGTTGTGAATCAAAGTTTTACGTCTTTAGAAGAATTAAAAACTCTCTTAGAAGTACTATTGGAAAAAAGAGATCAAAATTTATTTAACTACTTGAGTAGTTCAGATTTTTACCAAGATCAAATAAAATTATCTCGTTTGATATCATTACTTAGCAAGGATAATTATCAAGCGTTAATAGCATTTTTGTCTCGAAACCAAGATCAACTAAATTCTGTAAAGTACATCAATGAATTCATTACCAAGAAGAGTCAAGAAACTAGGCCGTTCAATTTATCTGAAGATGTCAATTTAGAAATTAGCGAAGATGAAGCCCTTCATATTCGATTGCTATCTGAGGATCCTTTAAGCACCTTAATTTCTTTTTTTGAAAAAGGAATTTCTCAAGCCAATTTTAGTATTTTAAGTGAATACAGTAAGCTGCTCGAATTACTTTTGAATAGGAAAGACAAAGGACTGTCGGATTATTTATCAAAGAAAGCTTTTTTTAATTCTAAAATCAGACTTGAACGATTTTTCTCTTTACTTACAGATACCACACTTCAAAAACTGATCGATCAGTTAGAGGTTAACAATACGGCCTTATTAATTGCTGATCTGGATAAGATTTTTTCTGATAAATCCTTTGTTCAAAACCTTTTGGTCTACTCTTCATCATCCAACATCACTTATAATTATAAAAAATCCTTATTGACAGATTTACTTATTAGTAAAAGTGAACCTCGGTCTGCCTCCTCTTTCATTTACTCATTTATGCAAAGAATCAGTAAAGAAAGTTCTTTAGAGAGTAATGAACTGTTTTTCGAATTTTCTAAAATGGCTGATAAAAAGAAGCTTGACCAATCAATTTTAAATATTTTTGATGTTTTATACAATCAAACTAGTGATGAGGGTCATAAATCCGAAAAAGCAGCGGAACAGACCAAATTAAAATCTGAACAAGCCCCTTCTTTCCAATATGAAGCAGCAGCTGTTTTAGCAATGAGTCAAAGTGAAAAAGAAAAGTTACTAATTGACTTATTCAAACAGCTACCCGATTCGAGATTAACTTTAGAAATGTTTATTTTTCATCGAGCGTATTCAAAAGTAATCAGCTTAGACGTTTTTTCAAAAGTATTTCAAAGTTTAAAAACCCTTTCAGGACTAGACTTTTCCAAGCAAATCCAGACTGTAATTAGTCTTATTGACCCCCAGCGTAAAAATCAATTCCTTTTAGCAATAAATAAGGTTGCATTTCAGATTATCATTTCAAAAGGCTTGGGGATAACACCTGCGGTGTTTTCAGAATCTTTAACAACGACTTTAATTAATTTGTATCCTCAAATCTTCAAAAAGGATAAGTTTCAAAAAGCAGAGGCTATTTCAGTTGAAGAAAACACACTCCAACAGCTGGTTAAAAAAGTGACTGAAAGATCAAAAGCTAATGATAAGCAACAAACTTTAGATGTTGAAAAATTTGATTCTTTACTTCGTTTAAAACAAGATATACTTGAAAATCAGCTTTCAGTAATTTTTTCAGAGGAGATCATTAGTTTTCAGGACAGTTTTGCTTCCATAATTGCTTCAAAAGAGACCTTGCTAGCTTTTTTAAATCAAAATTATTTAGATCACGAATTAATCATGGCATTTTCTGAAATTACACTTCAAAGTGAAACTTCAAAGGAGCTTGAAAAAATAATTAATAATGAGAATGAATCGATCCTCAATCTCGAAGAAGAGTTGATGCTGATGCAACGATCATTTAATTTCATTTCCTTAAATTTTAATTCTTTAAAAGTGATTTTGCGAACATTTCTGTTCAAGAAATTAGGGGTGTTAAATGATTTAAAAAAGTTTTCAGCACCTGAGTTTTCAATTGATTTTTTGGAGGATATTAAAAGAGAAAATTATCTAAACTTTCAGCAGTTAGCATTTTATCTACGTTCAGAAGAATTGAAAAAAAATCCGAGTAAACTTGCTGAATCACTCGCTGTTTTTAATGCTTCGAGTAAGTTCTCAATAACCAACCCAAAATTAAAAAATGAACTGTTTTATAAGGATTTAGTTTATGGGTTTTTAGAAACTGATCAAATCCCTGAATGGGCTAGTATTGAAAATTTTAATCAACAAGACGCCATACTTTTTATAAAGTCAGCGATCAACTCTGGCGATAAGTCTTTTATTGATAAGCTATTATCCAGTACAGTGATCATAGAGCGTCTTTTAAATAATGTAGAGTATTTGACCCCCATCGAAATTAAGAAACTATATCAATTAATTCATCTCAAATCAGCTAATTTTGAACTGTATAGCGTAGTAGAGCTCTTGGAGTCTTTTCTTGAAAAGGTAACGTTATCATCTGCAATGTCAAATAATCTTTTCTTTCTTCACTTGATCTTAAGAGAAGCCTTTTGGAAGCAAACAAGCTTGATCAGTTTGATTGAGAAACTGATGCCTTTTATTCAGTCAAAATCTAAGAAGACAAAAAAACAGATCTTAACTTTCATCTCATCTGAATTCAATATTTCCAAAAAGCTAATTGAACTTGAAAAAAATGTTCAATTTTCAGCCACTGAATTTATTGAAGTTTTAAAATATTATTTAGAATTTAACATGTTTCCAAAGCATTTGAAACTTTATGAAAAACAAATTCAATCACAAATAGGACAATTTCTTCTGAAGGACAACTATGTGCTTATGGAGCTATTGCGAGAATATAAATACAAGCCGTTAGAATTAGAACGTTTGTTTGTTTTCATTCCATTAGAGTCCATAATCAATTCTTTTGATGAGGTTGCTTTAAAGAAGCAAACCTTATCCTACTCACTAGCCTCAGTTCTTAAGAAACTTATTAAATCATCAACTTTTAAAATGAAATCTAAATTAGGTCTGTTGATAAATTTAGCTACGAGCTTTGAACACAGAGTTACCCATTCTACCATGTCAATTTTCATCAAAAATCTTAAGAAAGAAAACGCAAGAGGCCACGATGAATTCGTATCACTTTTAAAAGAAGAATGGAAAGAAAGTACTGATGAGGAACAAAAGAAACAGTATCAATTATTAGAAGACATTGAGTTTTCGCAGCAAAAAGCGGAGCTAACTAAAAAAGAAACCTTAGCTGACATTGATATTTTAGATTACTATTTGGAAATCGGATCAGTGAATTATGAAAGCAAATCACTGAGTAAAAATGAGTTGTTTCAAATCTTCTTAAAATCTATCAAAGAAGCAGAGTTACTAACTAAAAAAATGGTCTTTGAATGGGCTAAATCAAAACTTAAATTAACGCGTTTAAGAGGAATTATACCTCAAGATAAACGACCAATCTTTATGAATCTCATTCATCCTGATATGTCAAAGATTATGGTCCTTTTTTCAAACTCAATGGAGCAGGTTTTAAATGCCTCAATTGAAAAACTCCTTTCGATCAAAACGCAATCTGATTTAGAGTTAAAAATCATTCAATACTGGTTAAAGAAAAATATTTATTTAGACTCTCCTTTCCAGCTTATTGTTTATTTATTTGATGAAGTTTTGGATAATCAACAACTAACGAGCGTAGGGTTTTTTAAAGACTTTCGTGATGCAGAAATTGACCATGCTTTAGAGACCAGTAATTTCATTTTCACTCTAAAAAGGACTTACGATAATTATAAAAATCAACTATCAGAAAACGAAGCTATTGATCAAGAAGCTGAAATCTCCGACCTCAATCAGGTGGATTCAGATACTATAGTAATACAAAATGCAGGTTTAATTCTGCTCTGGCCATTCTTTTTCAGACTCTTTGATAAGTGTGGCTTGTTGATTGACAAAAAATTTAAAGATGACCAAGCTGTTCAAAAGGGAGTTCTTATGATGCAATACTTGGTTACGGGTTCACTAAAAATCAATGAAAATGAATTGGTGTTAAATAAAATTTTGTGCGGTGTAGCACAACGAACCCCTATTGATGTAACTATTGAAATCGATAATGTTGAGATAGAAATGTGTGATTCTCTTTTGAAAGGGGTTTTGCAAAATTGGGAGAAGCTTAATAATTCTAGTATTGCTACCTTGAGGGAAACCTTTTTGAAAAGAGAGGGAATACTTACCCCCAACGAACTAGACTTTAAGTTAGATATTGTAAAAGAAACATTTGACATGTTATTGGAGACAATTCCATGGAACATTTCGATTGTACAAACCACGTTTATGGAAAATAGGATTAATGTAGACTGGAAATAAAAATATGGAAGATACAAATGCATTACAACAAAATAGTTTAACAATTCAAAACGAATTGGATTGGCTCTCCAAACTTATAGACAACAGGCTTGATTTTTTCTTTACCAATGAAAAAAAGAAACAGTTTGTTTATATTCCTAGTCCCAACTTAAAAGATGACAGGAGTAATCTTTCATCCTTCATACAAAAAGATTTGACAGATGATTTTGAACGCTTACTTATCATTGGAGCAATGGCATCAAATTTATTTCCCGAGGTGTATGACCGTTTTTTAATTAAAAATAAAGTTTTAGATAAGCCTTATACCGAATTTGGTGGGCTAAAAAACTCAGACACGAATTATTTTGAACCTACGTTGAGAACTATCGTTTTTATAATGTACGGTTCCTCCATTGAGCATAAAATTAAAATCAACACCTATTTTAATTTTAATCATATTTTTAAGCAAAATAAAATTCTAAGTATAGAGCATTTCTCTGGTCATCAAGAGCTTTTGGATAAATCGCTTAAATTGGGTGAGGAATTTATGTTACATATTACCAGTGGTACACCATTCAAACCCTCATATGCCTCAAATTTTCCCGCAAGCCTCTTAGAAACTCCGTTGGACTGGGAAGATCTAGTTTTAGAAGACAATTCATTGGATGAAATTAATATGATTGATACCTGGTTAAAAAATCGTTCAAATTTTGATGAAAATGATGCAATTAGTAAAAAAATTAATAAGGGATATAAGGCACTTTTTTACGGGCCCCCAGGAACAGGTAAAACACTCTCTGCATCATTAATTGGAAAAAATAACAATCTAGATGTGTATCGGATTGACATCTCGCAAGTAGTATCTAAATATATAGGAGAGACAGAAAAAAATCTTGGAAATATTTTTGATATTGCTGAAAATAAGAATTGGATTTTATTTTTTGATGAAGCTGAATCTTTATTTTCAAAGCGCACAGCTGTAAGTGATTCTAAAGATAAGTTTGCCAATCAAGAAACGGCCTATCTCTTACAGCGTGTGGAAAATTATAATGGGCTCATTCTTTTAGCTACAAACTTAAAACCCAATATTGATCTCGCCTTCTCAAGAAGAATTCAGAGCATGGTAAATTTTCCCATTCCTTCGGTTAAGCAAAGAGAAGTTCTCTGGAAAAATGCACTAAAAGGCCTTGTAGAATTAGGTAAAAATGAGCTTAATGAAATTGCTAAGAATTATGAAATTGCTGGCGGATCGATTAAAAATGTGATTCAATATGCTTGGTTAAAATCCATGCATAAAAATACTGAAATTTCGTTAAATGAAATTTTAATGGGAATCAGAAGAGAATTGAACAAGGACGGAAAATCATTTGAAAAATAACCTATAAGTCCATGATGATTTTAAAATTAAATTGTCTTCCCCTTTGAGAGTAGTAGGGAGCATATTGCCCTGTAAGTGATCTGTTTATCCATTTCGTATAACTTTCTTCATCTCCTCTTAAGCCAAGATCAAAGCTTCCTGCCGCAGATCCTACACCTGGATGATAGTACAGTTTGTTAAGGATATTATTCAAGCTCACCGAGAATTTCAAAGAGGGAATTTCTTTAAACCCAAAAATAAAATTACTATTGAGAACAAAGTATTCTGGAATAGCATTTGACTGGTTGAGTCCTAAATTGAGTTCTTGAGAAGTACTTGGACCAACAGGTTTTTCACCCACATAATTCGCTCTAATATTAAAACTAGATTGGAATGACTTTCCATCAATAAATGAGGTAACCCCCATGTTGAACCTAAACTTAGCAATATCCCCAGCTCTTTTTTCTGGAATTGCTTCTTCCGTATTCAACTCTTCATTTATAAACTCTCCTAAATTTAAGTCACCCTCAAAAGCATCTAAAAAAGTACCGTTAAGATCAAATCTCAAGAATTTTGTACGATATTTAATATTCATCATTCCACCTAAAGTGACATACTTATCCTCATTTATGGTTTGGTTTAGTCCGCTTGCTGTCACCCTTGTATCAAACGTATTTTTTACTTCATAAGTAAATCCTGTAATATTCCATTTTAGCTTTTGATTTTCACTGCTTCCAAGTATTGAGGCATCTATATATTGAATTTCTTCTGGAAGCAGAAATGGATTAGGGAGTCGATTTCCTCCAGTTGAAAATTTATTGTAAAGCGATACGTTTTGGAACCCTTTGGAGTAGTTTGCTTTTAAGGTTAATTTTTCTGAGGTTAACACAACACCAAGTCTAGGTTGGAAGACCTCATACCCTTCTGTGGAACGTATTACTTGACGATCATAACGGGCACCAAAATTCAGATGAAGATTTTCTTGTACAACTAAATTTCCTTGTAAAAAACTACCGATTTCATTTAGTTTATAAATGTTGTTTTTAGCAAAGAAAGATCCGGGTTGACCACTTTCTTCTGCATAAGAATTATTTAGGTCTTCTTCATAATCACTTTGGTTAGAAAAATCTGTTTTAAAATTTCTATAAAACAAATAGTCTCCTTGGCTGGTTGTCATTCTTCTGTCTGCCCCAAAAGTAATATTGAGATTTTTAGAATTATAAAACAGTCTAGCTTCTGTTCTTCCTTGAAGTGTTTGGTAATAGTAAAATTGATTACGCCACCCGTGGGGGGTGTTGTCCTCTCTATTTTCCTCTTGTGAAAATAATGCTAAATCTCTAATGTTTAGGCCTGATGTTGGGTTTCCAAAGGGTTTGAAGTTTACCCGGTTAGTCTCTCGTCCTAGCGAATTATTTTTAGCAGAAGTTTGAACTGAAAAACTTAAATTGTCATTAAAGGTGTGATTGTACTTCAAATACATGGTCATGTTTGTAGGAGCCCATACCGAACCACTTTTTGACGGAGCAATATCAAGATCTTGCATATGATTTAATCCTTCTGCACGCTTCCATGATCTAAACCCAATGGTCATGTCTTTAATGGTAAGTTTTGTGCTTAAAAAGAAATTTTCAGTATGATTTGAATACCGTAAGTAGTTTCCGTTAACACGGCCAAGATAAGCTAGCTCGTCGTACTCTTTTGCTTTATTTTTACCATATTCAGTTAAGACAATACTATTGCCTACCACATTAAAAAACGGACTATCTGAATTTAGATTATTTAAATTAAGAAAACTGTTTAGTGCATTTCTAGATTCAAAATTCTGTCCTAAATGATCGTATTCAAATTGATCTAAATCAGCGGGAGAGTAATTGAAAAAAGGTAAATCAGACATGTCGTGTTCATCGGAGCGGAAATAACGACCTGTAATTTGGAAATTGACTTGTTTGTCCTTTAGACTATTTCCCATTGTAAAATCGGCATCGTAGGTATTGTAACTTCCACCACTAAAATTGCTGTATAAATAGAAAGAGCTTCCTTTCTCAATTTTTTCATTTTCAAAATAATTACCGGCCTCTTCTTTAGCGGAGTAGGTTATTATGTTAATTGTTCCTACAAAAGCTCTTGGGCCATACATGGTTGACGAAGGCCCATATAATATTTCAACAGCTTTTATATTACTAAGCGGATATTGACGAGAAATATAAGCTACATTGGACCATAGGTCGTTCTCTTCTACACCATCAATCATCACTAAGGTCTTTTCTGTAGATTCTTGACGATAACCTAATTGAAATACATTAGCATAGTTTAGACCATATGTTTTACTGATTTCAAATCCAGCAACGTCAGAGAGTAAATCAATTAAATCAACATACCCCCTTGCTACAATATCCTTAGCTTCAATAATTTCGACTATAGCTGGAGCTGTTTCTAAATCTTCGGGGCGCTTGGATACAGAGGACACCGTAACCCTCAGGTTTTCTTTTTTGGTACTGTAAAGCAGTTTTTCAAAAACAATATTTTGGCTTTCAGGTTTGTAATTTGCATTTGAGGAAACAATTTCATTTAAATAACGAGTTGCTATTGAGATGGAATCTTCAGCAATTGCCGTTAATGCAAGAAGTTCTCGCATCCGATTGGTATCTCTCAAGGAGCGTTTACTGTCACTTCTTAAACAACATTTCAAATTATTTTTAAGCGTAGGAAACTGCCCAATAACATAAAGCTCCCTCTGATTTATGATGATACAATCACAGTCATTACTTTGGGCCTCAACTTTAAAAAAAAACACAAGTAGGAGAGAAAGCCAAAAAATGTCTTTATTTAAAATTATCCTCATATTATAGTAAATAAATTTAATTTAAAGATAAGGAATCATAGAGTTATCTAAAGTGAAAATTAAATAAATGTTTAGCTCTCAAAAAGGGTTTTGATTTTGTTTATTTCAAATTCTGGATTATTATAAAAATTAGATAACCACAATCTGTAATATTTGAAATTTGATTTTTGAGCAATCTGGCAGCGATCTATGTCAAAAATATAGTCTTCATACCCCTTGTGAATTATTTTTCCGTTGATATCTATTAAAAGTGTATCTCCTGAATTATTTGTCAATACAATTTCAAATTCATAGCCCCCAATTTTAAAATAATTTTGAAAACTAATGTTTTGATTTAACTTTTCAGAGAGTATTTTGATTAGATGATTCGAAAAGGTGTATAAAGAGGAAGAATTAAATTTTCTTTTGTGTTTACTGTTAAATTGCTTTTGACTAACCGTATTTAAGACTTCAGTCACCTTGTTTTTATTGTTTTCGTCAATGGCTTTTACATAATATAAATAAGCAAATAATATGCTTTTTCCCCTATTGCCATTTTCGTGTATCAGTTGTTCATAATTGGAGTAAACATCTTCTGGTATGGATGAAAACACAACCATTTTCTCAATGGCTCTTGTGATGATAACATTCAGTAGTTTATGCCCTCTTTTTTTAGTGTTTATGGGTCCTAATCGTTCTTTAAAAGTACCTTCTTCATCAAGTCCATAGGTAGTACCTATAATGATGATGTTGCGTTCCTCCCCTTGAATGTTTTCGATATTTTTTACAAAAAATCCATTTTCTTGAAGGGCTTCAAGTTTTTTGTAAAATTTCAGACTCATTTTAGACCGTATCTCCAATTGATTTAAAACTTCTTCTCTTTGTTTGAGGCTGAATGTAGCAATACCAACAGACTGCTCAGGAGGGATTTTATGTTCAATATAGTTTACTATTTCGGCGGCCTCTTTTTTATTTACACGATTGATGAAATATCCTTTGAGTGGATAAAACTCTATCGCCTTATAGTGACTGTTTGGGGGTTTGGGTATTAAGCGTGATTTATAAAATGCTGCATTTGAAAAATTTATTAAATCAGGATGCTTAGAGCGGTAATGAATGTCTAAATAGTGCGAATTGAAGTTTTCGGTGATGCAAAAATCAAGTAATGATTTGGTGTTTTTATGAAGCGATTTTTCGGAGTTTAAGTCATTAGTTGTAGAAGCTTCAGAAAAGTAGTCCATTGGAGGTAGCTGGTGAAGATCTCCAGCTACAATAGACTTTTTACCCCTAAGCATAGAGGTGAATGTATCCTCAATTTTTAGTTGACTTGATTCATCAAAAATAACATAATCAAAATAGCCTTTCTCTAATGGAAATAGACTAGAACAACTACTTGGGTTTGTCATACACACTGGGAAAAATGATTTAAAAATTCCAGTTTTGTGATTCGAAATTTTACTGAGAGAGTATTTTAATCTTTTTGAGGTACTTTTTTTAGCGAAAAATTGCTCTATGGTTAGATCAGTTACTTCTTTATTAAACTTTTGAACGCCTTTTAGTCTATTTCTGTTTAATCGGTACGAAGTTTTTTTTAGAATATAATCGTTGATTTGCTTTACATCTGTTTCGATATCATAATACCCTTTTTCAAACCCGTTAAAATCAAAATTATCAATAAAGTTCTCGTGAAGTAAATGGGCAAAATACCAATCAAAAAAATCATTCTCAAACGAATCTAAAGTTCCTAATTTTTGGACAAGTACTTGGTCGTATTTTTGAAGTACTGTGTAGTAAGAATGAAATTGTTTAATCCAAGTAAAGTGTTCTTTTTTACTGAAAAGCTGTAAGATTGATTCGGTTAATAGTTTTGTTTTTTCAGCAAGGTCAAGTGCATTGAGTTGATTAAAAAGTGAGGTGCTAAAAACACTTAATTTTTTAATTTGACTTATATGAAATAAATATTCTTTTTGAATTTGATTAAGTGTTGAGTCATCAGAATCAACATATTCCAAATATTTAAAAGCAAAACTATTTTTTCCAACCAAAGCTTTTTCAAGTCGATCCCTTAATTGTAATAACTTATCATAGTAGTCGTTGTAAATTGAGGATACTAAGTTGATAAAATGCTCCTTATCATACTCTAATAAGGAATGATCCAACAGTTCATAAAAAGAGTTGTAGGGATTAAACTGCTGAAAATATTCCTGTGAAGTTATTCTAAAGAGCTGTTGTAATCTATTAAACTCACTTAAGGTGAAAAAAAAAGCATCTTTGCTTATTCCAAGAGATTTCTCCAACTGCTTGTAGCGATTTTCTTTTACACTAACGACAAGATCTGAATAGGTGATTGTTTCACCCAGTAGGGGTTGATAAAGCCTTTTTTTGGTTTTATTGATCAGTGCAATTACTTCTTCAACTTTTTCAATTTTTTGCACTATGATTTTTTCCTCACTTGATGAGAAATGAATCTTTTTCTCCTCTTTACTAGAAAACAATTGATTTCCACTATTCAGTTTTAATACTATATCACGTGCCTTATTAACCACCTTCCGTCGGTCTTTTTTGACTTCAGATATATTGATGCAGTATTCTTGAAATCCCAATTCAGTTAAATTTTCATAAAGTACATCTATAGCAGTTTTTTTTTCGCATACTACCAGACAAGTTTGTCCTTTGCTAAGAATGTATGAAATAGTTGCGGTAAGGGTTTTACTTTTTCCAGTTCCAGGAGGGCCGTGAATAACAATATCTTTCCCTCTATTGATCGTCCTGATGACCCGCTGCTGTGAGTGATCTAGTGCTACACCAGCATAAAGTGAATCATTTAGATTTTTTTCCATAGAGAAAGCACAAGGAATGGTCTCTGTTTCGAGTGTATTATAATCCGCTACTATGGCTTCTTTAGAGCCAGCATAAAGCCCAAAGACACCATTATTCACTAGTTTTGGTTTATGATCAACGGTATACTTTATCCCTTCTTTCTGAAAAAAGTCAAGAGGATAGAAAGGATGGTATTCATCTAATGGCATGCACCCTAAGGTGAATAAAATTGTATTCAATACACTTAGAATTGTGTTGAATTTTAATTCTTCAGCATTCAGGTTAGGAGTAAGGAAATTGGGGTCGTAGTGGCGTCTAATCATACTCACCAAGGAGGGGTTGATGGAGATGTTGTCCCCTGGCTTACGGCTTATTTCTACAGATCCTGTTCGTTTTAAATGCCCGGAAATTTGAATATCCCAAATGATGACTGGGAAGGTGTTAATTCGTTTTTTTTTGGGATCAGAAATTTCAACCAGTGGAAACCCTATACCAATAGGATCCAGATTTAATTCGTTATTGAAATCAATGTTTTTCCGAAGAAGGTGAAGCAATCTTCTTTCGTTTCTATTTTCGGAGAGCTTTTTAAAATGAATTGGAAATTTGAATTTAAAAGCTTCATTACAAAGCAGCTTATTTGAAATCTGTATTGGATCTAAACCTCTAGAAAGGCTACTCAATGAGATTAGGTCTATTTTATTGATACTTTTTTTTGGATGCGCATCTACAAAAATCGAGCGTGCGTTTGAATCTAATATTTTCTCTTTTAATTGAGTAATAGAATAGCTCCGTTGCATTAATTAAAAACTTTGGCTATGGATAAAGAAGAGCCATTAAGAACAGAAGCGATTATTACTAAATTAATACGATTAAAGCTAAAATTTGTGACAATTAATTGATATTATTCTTTAACTAAAGAAGCTCTTCAAATTTTTTACTTGAATTATTTAAATCTATAAAGAATTTATAATATTGTTTTAAATGATTTTCAATAACCCAACGAGTACGCGTAACTTTTAAATCTAGGTCTACATCAATATTTTTATCAACCCCTAAATTGTATTTTAAATAAATGAATTTTTCTCCAGGATATAATATAAAAGCACCTATTGCTAATGTATGATTTAAATAGGAAATCATTTTCATTATTTCGCTTCTCTGTGCTTCATCAGAATTAATTTCTAAATTAATTGTAAGAAAAAATTGGACAAGACTTAATCCTTTTGTTTTTTCCTCTATCCCATCAACTTTCATAATTTCGAGTACATTTACTATATCTTCGTCATTATTATTTTTACAATAGAGCGAAGTAGAGATAACCTCTATTTTGTTTTCAATTCGTGTTTCAAATGAGATTTCATTCTTTTTGAGAATGGATTTAATATTTTCTAACATTATATTTTTTTATTCTTTTTTTTCACCAAAAATTATATTCTTTACTCTATCTTTTCTTTCACTCAACTTTTTTCCAACGGTATTTTTTTCATCTATCTTTATTTTTTCCTTTATTGTTTCGTTAGTTGCAGCAACAGTTTGCTTAGTTGCTTCACCTGCATAACCTCCAAAGTAATTATCAACCATTTTAGCTCCACCAATCATATTATCCATGATACTCACATCTTCACCACCGGTAGCTTTGTTGTAAGCTTTCTTACCAGTACCGTAAACTGCACCACGAAGTCCACCAAGAAGACCACCTATGCCACCCATAATACCTCCACCCAAAGCTTTTCCAGCACCCAAAGCTTTTTCTCCATAACTTTTTTCTTCAGATTCATTTTTTGGTTCAGGTTTATTTTTTAAACCATCATTTTCATTTCCAGATTCATCTACATATTTATGGATGGCATCAATTCCCATTCCACTGGTAGTAGAAACTGCTGTTGATGTTGCACTAGTAGTGGCGAGGTTACTTAACCATGTTGAACTTCCATTTAAAGCTTCAGCAGTTCCAGCTGCACCAGCAGCTAAACCTCCCAAACTACCTCCAGCTGCACCAGCAGCTAATGCAATTTCTCCCTCCTCCTCTGTACCACCAAAGTAGCGATTCATTCCTTGTGAAGCAAGAGCTGCAGCAGCAAATCCCCCACCTGTTGGAGCAGCTGCTAACCCAGCGGCAGCTGAAACTCCCGATTTCATGACCATTTTTGAAGCCTCTGAATTGGCAGCTATATTAAACCCTCCTTTTGCTCCACCAATCATATTATTCATGATACTCACATCTTCACCACCGGTAACTTTGTTGAAAGCTTTCTTACCAGTACCGTAAACTGCACCACCAAGTCCACCAACAACACCTGCTGCTGCACCCACCGCACCTCTAGTCAAGTCTACACCAAGACCAGGAACTTCCTCACTTAAATCAATCAAAGAGTTAGTTTTTTCATAACCCATTTTAGCTCCTCCTTTTGCTCCACCGATCATATTATCCATGATACTCACATCTTCACCACCGGTAGCTTTGTTGTAAGCTTTCTTACCAGCACCGTAAACTGCACCACCAAGTCCACCAAGAAGACCTCCTGCTGCACCCACCGCACCTCCGGCTATAGCTCTTGTGCCATCAACAATTGCAGAACCGGCGACTCTTCCAGCATCTCGACCGGCTGTACCTCCAGCTTTCATATTATCCATGATACTCACATCTTCACCACCAGTAGCTTTATTGTAAGCTTTATGGCCAATTCCTTTAGCCAGACCTCCCAAACCACCTAAAACCCCACCACCAAGGGCAAGAACTCCTCTAGTTGCACCCTTTAAAAACCCGCCTTTTCCTTTATCTTGTTTTTCCTGTTCTTTATGAGCATATTCCCCTATTTTTTTCTTTGAAAAGGGATTTTTAAATAATTGAGCAACATTGTTTGACGAGGATTTTGAAGGTGTATAAGAAATAAGTTTGTTTCCATTATTTTCTGCATTAAGAGCCTTGGCCTTATTTCCAATGTCTGTAGCTTCTTTTTCAAGTAAACTATCATCATTTATCCTTTTGCCATTTACCTCCTGCGTAGAATTAACTCTACCTTGTTTTTGTTGTACAACATGCCATGCCTCATGGGCTAGATGCTTTTCTTGCCCTCCTCCAACATGAATCTGATTTCCCTCTGCGTAGGCGTGAGCTCCTAAATCTGATGGCTTATTAGAATTGTAATTGACTTTAACGTCGTCCAGTGAAATTCCTGAAAGCGATTCCATTCCGAATTTAAGCTGATCTGGTAAACCTGTATTGTTATTGTTTGCTTTTTCCTGAAGTCTATTCAATTCACTATTCTCCGAGTGAGTTTTCGACTTTTGGTCGAGCGCAACTAATTTCTTGGAAGAAGTGTTTTTGTTTTTATCAAAATCATTTTGGCTATTTGAGTCCTGCTTATTTTTAGAGTCTATAGATTCCTTTCTAATTCTTTTCTCAGGAGATGAAAACATAGTTAACAAGTTTTATTAAATATATTAAATATTTTTAAAGAACAAAGAGAAAAAAAATTAAAGTTTGCTGATTCCTTGATGGGTAAATTCTAAAGTTTCTATAGCAGCTTCTGAGGCTTCTGAATTCATATCAGTTGAAGTATATTTCAGTGGAAAAGCATTATTTATTTGCCAAGTCATTCGTGCTTCTGTGGTTTCATCCAACAAACGAATAACTACGGTCATTCTTTTATAGGTATTTAATGCAATTTTTGAGATCAATGCTTGAAAAATATCGTCATTAGCAAACACTCCTTTTTTCAAAATCAGATTGCCTGATTTTTTTATTCCTGGCATTTGAATAGTTCCAAAGCTAGGATCATTTCCGTGGCGGTAAGAAATATTATCCGCTTCAATTTCTAAACCTGAAATTTCTAAAAAAGGAAGGTCAGTTAAGTCATCAATATCAACTGAAAAATAAAACTTTGGCATTGGCCAAAACTGATCTTGTTTATCACCACTACCCGCAGTTGGAAGTGCCATATTTAATATAGTTTGATTATTGAAATCAAATTTAGTAAAATAAAAAAACAAGAAAAGAAATTATAGCTTAAATAGCAGTTGTAAGATTCTACAACTAGTTTCAAGTTAATAATCTAACGTTACTTCTGAAAATTTTGAGACTATTTTTTAATTCTTAAATCAATATCAGAATTACGAATTTTTGTATCCTTTAGAAAGTTAGACAGGGAACAAGATTGTTTTAAATCTTTATTTTTTAGGCGTTTATATTCCTCTGTTGGAGAATCTATTTCAGCTAAATTTAATTCTGGATTTTCTAAAATAGCATCAATTTTATTTTTAGAAGTTTGAATTTAGTTTTTAAACAGGGCAACATTATCCTCATAAAATTTAAGTTTATCTAAATCTTTTTGAACTTTTGCTTGAAACTCTTTCTTTTTCTTTTTTGCGAAAAAGTGATTTAAACATCTCTAAGTTTAATCCAAAAACCAATTTGGGAGATGCTTTTATAAGTGAATAATTGATATTGAAGGGAGTTAACGGAATGACAGGGCCATAAAATTAAAAAAAACATTCTACATTTATTTTCCATCATATTTTATAAATTTATTAAATAATTTTTTTAAAAACTTGACTGTGGGACTATGTGTTTGTAAAGGAGCTAAAATTAAATGCTCAATGGGTGACAATGAAGTTGATTTGGGGGCTTTACCAATTCCAATAAAGAATGAGGGTAACGAATTGATGAGTGTTTTAAATTTTATCCCCTATTTAAATATTCCTTCTTTTGGGAATTGTAAATCACCAGCAAACCCAATGGTGCTCGCCGCCCAAGGTGCTCCACAAACTTGTATTCCGATGGTTGTCACTCCGTGGAGTCCTGGAGCAAAAAAATTAAAAATTTTGGGAGGAACAGCCGCTTTAATGGATAAAGACACTAATATGTGTTTATGGGCGGGTGCAATTGAAGTTACCGACCCGGGTCAGAAAGTACTAAAAGCAGAGTAATTGATTCAGGTATTTTAAAGGTTTACTCCAAAAAAAACGCCTAGGCTAGCTAAGCGTTTTTTCTTATTGAACAAGTTATTCGTGACCCAGGGAGGATTCGAACCCCCAACCCTCAGAGCCGAAATCTGATATTCTATCCAGTTGAACTACTG
>ENA-OUOG01000244-OUOG01000244.1-marine-metagenome-genome-assembly--contig:-NODE-244-length-72122-cov-4.926213_pt1 | contig 72122 bp, 64 predicted proteins | sample MGYA00248635_ERZ508505 | MGnify/ENA primary metagenome ERZ508505 (study PRJEB26176, sample SAMN06267871) | marine metagenome | isolation source: Saanich Inlet, British Columbia, Canada | place: Pacific... | reverse complement strand
CAGTCACATTTGAATTTTTCGGCGTTTTCGGCGTTTTTTGCGTCATCATTTGTCATCATTTTATGTTTTCGAGTGGAGATATGACGACTGAATTCACTTTTTTTGCTGCATATAAAGTCACAACAATCGCAAGAAAAAATCTCGGCGTTTTCGGCGTTTTTTTTGTCATCATTTGTCATCATTAAAATGATGACAGAAAAAACGCCTAAATATTTTCCGCAAAAAAATTTCAATCACAAACTTTTTTCATGGAAAACAAAAATAAAACCATTATGCAGCAAAAATGAAAATTTCAAAAAAACGTTAAGATTTTTTTTTCTATAAATAAAAAATGGACAATTTTAAATTGTCCAAAAATGAATTTCATCGGAGAATCTTAATTAAGGTTTTTGAACAATATAAAAATCAAATATTATGCAGTTATGAAATATTATTATTATTATATAACGTTATCATTTTTAGTCTTTGTAAATATATGATTTTTATATAATAATATTACTCTCATCTTACATAGAAATGTGCGGTTTTAAATCTTCAAGGGAGTAAATATCAATAAAATGAAAAATTGATTCTTAAATATTGTTAATAATTATACACACAAAATCAAAGATGGTACGAACTGATACTAAAACCGAGACAATTAAGAATCTTTATCAGAGAAATACTGATAAAGATTGGAATAAAACGGGACAAGGTATTTCTATCGAATCCTCTTTTCAACGCGGCGATGAAGAAAGCGGTATTTGGACCGACGAGTTCAAATGTGTATATATAGACTCATTACAACGTGGTTTCCCTGCTGGGATATTGACCTTTATCAAAGATAATAAATGTGCTACATCTTATCAAGATCCTTGGAAGGTTCTCGATGGTGGAAATCGTACAAGAGCAATTCGTGATTATATTGATGATAAATTTCAAGACAAAAACGGGTTAAAATTTAGTGAGTTATCAGAAAAAGATCGTGCCGAATTCAATACAATATTGATTCCATGTCAAGAAATTACCATTGAACGCAATGATCCAGATGATACTATTACAGAGATGTTCATTCGTTTGAATACAAAAATAAACCCTCTACGTCAAGGTGAACTTATTAAATCACACGGACATCGAGGAGATGTTTGGATAATAGAGATGGCCAAAAAACTCATTGGTGGATGGACTTCTACGTTTCATGAATCAAGACAAGTCAATCACATTCAAACTTTATGGGCATCTTCATTTGGCGAATTGAAAGAGACCAATAGATGTGATACTTTAGCGATGATTACTGGATTTCTAGTATCGGCCCTGACTTCGAATTTTACATTATTTGATAAACGATATTATAAATTATCGAATACTCTAAGTAAATGTGGAACGAATCCAAAGCCTGATGATGAAGATTTAATATATAAAAAACTCGTGACTATGCTCGATATCATAAGTAACATTTCTGATAAAAGCATATTTGGTAAGGTATGTAAGGGAGTTCCACCTCAAACGAAAATCGCCCCCCTTTGGAAAAAAATATGCGAAGGGGATCTTAACGAAGCAGATAAAAATAAGTTTATTTGGTTCTATAATACCGTTAATGATAATGTTGATTTACGGAATAAATATTTGGAATTGTTCAAAGATACAAATAGTGAAACTGGCAATTTGAAGATACAACGGATAGTTGATTTTATATTAAACTGTGATATAGTGTAAATAGTAGATATATTAATGGTGTATTTCACCCCTCGTCAATAAATAAAATAATTGGGTTTCATTGAATTTGTTACGACAATACGGACACCAATAACCATTTTTAATAACATGTGCCTCCAAACACCGTTTACAATAAAAATGGTTACAAAGGATTTTAACATTTGCAACTTCATAGCATATTACACAGTCTTCAATATTTTTTTCACAAAAAGTGTTACTAATAAAGAGTTCATCGGTTATTTCATAATGAATAAGATTACAGTTTTCATCGAAAGTTGCGTAATATCCGCCTTTCCGTATTTTGATGAGAAGATTCACAATATGATAATTATCTTCTCCACATGCATCTAAAAACAGTTTGTGATTTTTCATAGTAATTGGTATTTGTTCATATATTTCGTTTAACCAGCCGCATATTTCATAATGTTCAATGGAATAATAAAAGAGTTCATATAATCTTGCTCCTTGAATATTGTAAAACGAACAAGGTGTTACAGAATATAGCCATATCAGCATATCATATAATCCATCTTCGCAACATGAAAAAATAACTTCATCACTGATAGTTTCAATATGATATTGATTATGTAGAAAACGAGCAATTTCACAATTATTGTTCTCGCATGCAATTGGAAATGCGAATTCCGCAATCGTTTCTCTTTTGATAGTATGGTCTGAAAAAAGAATCCATTGTAGCATTTCCAAGCATCCATTTTTACAGGCAAGCACTAAAACAATTTCATTGATGGATACAGTTGGGTATAGCTGCTTCATGTTTTTTTCTATACTATCCAATTCATGTAATGATTCCATAAATAATTATATTATACATGGAATAAAAAATTATTTGCGTTGTGATTTTTCAATATAGTCATACCGCATTTTATCGCAAACCCCACAGTGGTCTTCGTTTGTCATGTCAACTTTCGTATGACTTTTATTATTACAACCATCAATTTTCCATCTTCCTAAAATAGGAGGTCTATAAGGAGACCGGTCAATATGAATCATAATACTCCTCATAAATGCTTTCAATGTCTCTATTTTTTTCAACATCATATTTTGTATATAATGTTAAAATATGTTTAAATGATTTATGATGTATAATAAACATTTCGCAATCCGTATTTCCGCATACACTTTTGTAAAAATAACTCACAATCGGCACATGGTTTCGAATTCATGAGTTTTGTATTATTTTCACCACGACCGCGACGCATGACATACATATCAGCGCCCTTCATTTTACTATAATCACCCAATCGTTTTACAACGTTTTTTTCGGCATGTATTGTACAATTCGAGTATCCTACGCCCTTACTTCGAGTACCGATTTTATTGGTCGCCTGTGCGATGATTTTGCCTCGTCGTATTAAAACCGCTTGATGCAAACTGGTAATATGGGTATGTTCTAGCTTCCGAGTCCGCGGGTCTAGGCGAAACTCCTCGAAAATATTTTCGTTCATTTTGTTATTTATATTGATAAATAATTGACTATATTTTTAATCAATTTTCCAAAAATTGAATATATATATTTGTATTATGATAATATATTATAAAATGGTATTTGAAAGCACAAATGAGTTATGGAATATAAACATCGAAAAATTGAGAAATAATCCAGATATGAAACCAAAAAAAAATCCAATGCACAATCGATTTGTTGATAGAAGTGTAGATGTGTTCAATAAGTTCGATATACCTTTGGAATATACGGATAGAGGAGCACATAATTATATATTCAGAAATGACTATTTTGCAATACGAATATCGCGGAAAAAGTTCATGTTATTATCAAATAATGAGTTTGATCAACATGTCGAAGACAATGACGATGATTATATCAGTTTTCGAACAAAATCGCAAGATGAAGTGATGTTGGCGAAAGCGTGTAAAACTGGAATAAGTCCTCGTGTTTATTATTATGGTAATATTTTGATAGATGATAACGTGCATCGGTTTTGTGTGTTTGAGTCATACCGCACTTCGTTGTGTAAGTTTATTCGACGAAATAAGGCGTTGACTATAATAGATGACAATGACAATGACAATGAGGTAACGTATTATAGCAGTTTACAAGAAATCGCCGACGATATTGTAGGACAAATGGAAGATTTGATAAACAATGTAGTATCACAAAACATAGTGTATTATGATTTGAAACCAGAAAATGTGGTGATTAATTATGATAAAAACAGTAGAGTATTATTAAAAATAATAGACTGGGACAGTGACTTTTGTATTGAAGAATGGTTTATGGATACAGAAGAATATAAAGAATGTGCAAAGTTATTGATGATGTTGATAATATGTGCATATATGAATATTTATTTGAAAAATAAGATGTTTAATAAAAGATTGGGCGAGTTATACGACGAAAAAATGTTACCGACTTTATATTATTTATTGTTTGATACTAACAGTGAATTCATGACGATTATAATACAATATTATTATATTGCATTCAATATGACCTATCAAAACAAAGCATCTTTCGATATGAAAGATGAACATATGAAAGAAAAGGCAAAAACTAATTTTGTTCGTCTTATAGAAAAATGTATATCATAAATTTCACACTTGACATTGACTATCGTAAACTAATAAATTTTCTCCGCCCATATAACCATGATAATAACAATAAATACTTGCTTGATTGAAATCATTCGATACGGTTATTGTGATTGTTCCGTAATAAAAATCATATGTACCATCTCGTGTAGTGTTTGTAACACTTCTTGATAATTTTGAATTTGCGTCTCCGGTGTAAAATATAGATGATTCGATTCCATTGTTCAAAATGGCGACAGGATGTGCAGAAGGTATGTTATTAATGGTATATGTTCCATTATATAAACCAAATGTTCTCGATGAATCGTAATTAGTTATACCATTAAATATATATTTAAATCCTGAATTGATGATAACATTTAATGACGATGGTTGTGTTATACATGTGACATTTGATTCATTGACGTCATTCACAATAATAGTGAAGCTTTGTGTTATGATATTAGAACCATCATTGGAAGACACGCTAATAGTATATGATGTTTGCGTTTCATAATCGAGCTCTGCGGAAGTTAATAATTGGTTTTTTGAAATGACAAATGGAACACCGGATGTATTAAGTGTATATGTGAAAGTGTTGTTGTTATCAAGGTCATTTGTAGTAAATGTACCGACAACGGTTCCAATGACTACGTCTTCGTTTATTGTTTTATTACTTATTGAAATATTATGATTAATTGAATTACATGAATCGCTATATTTTAAAATATGTTCTCCACCCATATAACCATGATAATAACAATAAACAGATGAAACGCCGAAGTTATTTGACACACTGACTAATATATTCCCATAATAATAGTCGTATACAATGTCATTCATGGAGTTCATCAATACTTGAAGAGAGCCTTCCATTGTTGAATCAAATGGTGATGTATATTTGACATCAACAAAAGAAGAATCTACATTCCGTTCAATTACTAACTTTAATCCATTTAAAATAGGTTGAATGGTTGCATTACTAGTTGTGTTTATAGTAAAACTATACGATGTTGAAATACCAATATTTATAAAATGATAAATTCTGCCGCGCATGAATTTAAAATTACCATTTTTTATTTGGATAGTATTATTTAATGCATCTGTAAATACATAATAATCTCCGGTTGAATATGGTTCAACACTGCCACCACTCACATTTATTATGAAAGGTTGACTATTATCAACACTATAAGAAATATCAGTATTCAATATAGCCATTGGATGATTTTCCGGAACATTTGTTATGGTATATTCTCCATTATATAAACCATAAACATAGGTGTCATCATAATAACCATCATTATTGAGTGTATATTTGTTACCATCATTACTATATACTACGTTTAACTGTGATGAAATGGTCATACACTGCACATCGAAAAAATTCACAATATTTGGTGCAGTGTAGTCCAAAATTTCATTTGTTAATAGCTCATATTGAATGCTTATTGATTTTTCACCAATGGAATTATTATTTGATAAATCGAGTATTCCAGTCAATCCATAATTAGTAGACACAATATTTGAAATATCAATGTTTCCTATTTTTGCAGATAATATAGGTAATCCATTGAAAGAACTATCAGGTAAAGAAATATTGATGTTTTCACTATGGCCGTTATAAAATCGCGTAACATCGATGTTTGATGAATCTAGTAAAACATAATAATATTGAGTACCAATCACTTCAACCAGGCGAGTTTTAGAAAACGAGTTTCCAAATCTGTCTGTTATCGTATATACAACATCATAAATACCTAATTCGTCTTCTATGACATTGTTTAAAACAGATAAAGAAACGTCTGTATTTGTTACGGCACCCGCGTCATTATATGCAGTGTATATATCATGATAAACGTAATTACCGCCATTTATATTTATAAATAAATCATTAATTACATTAACAGTTACGGTTTTAGTAGAAGTTAAATTTACAATATTCGATGCATTGTATATGATATAATATGTTCCCAATGTTGACATGTCAATATTTGAACTAATATCATCTAAATACCCATATGTAACTATTGGAGTGGGAATAACATAATCTGAATTGACACGGAGATCTATGGTATCATATATGTCAATTATAGGTGATATATTTTCTTGAACAATAATCGTTCTTGACATATTGGCTGAATTATTATATTCATCTTTTGCAATGTATGTTTTTGTGTATGTTCCAATTGTATTGATATCTAAATCAGTGGACGATGAATCAAAAATACCATTATTGACTTCTATTCCTGGGTCATTAAACGTTGTATCTACCACTAAATAAAAAGGGTTGTTACCAACGAGTGTTATTGTTGGAGGGGTAGTATCGACAATATTAACCGTTCTTGTTGTACTATTTGAACCACCCAATATATTTGTCACGGTATATGTAACAATGTATGTGCCAACAATGCTTGTATTTACATCATTAGAAATTGAAATAGATACTGCTTCACTGCTCGAAACACCGAATTCAAAGTATGTTGAATATCTTTCTAATGTAATTATTGATGAACCATTTAAAGTTATACCCGGAATATTAACGACTTTTATAAAACGTATAACATAACCCGAGAAACCATATATATTACTAATGGAATATGTGATGAAATAATTACCGACATTATTTACATCTAATGTGGATGTTTTTTGAATTGTGCCGACAGTTCCTTTTGAATTCGTGTATGCACCTGGATCATTATATGGAGTATTTAAATATTGTGTTACATTTTTTTCGCCGTATAATTGTAGAACAGGAATATTGATGGTCATATCAATACATGATTTATATGCACTGTTTGCTTTCACAGGCGTTTTTCCACCAGATATAGAATTGCTAATATTGGTTTTCATATGATTTCGAATATATTGTGCATAATTCGCTCTTTGTGTTATTTGTGTATTATTTGTTGATGTAGAAGCAGTTGAAACATCGTCTTTACATTTTTTAGAACAAAATTTATTGATGTCAAACATAGTATACTATAAAACAATAGAATAAATAAAAAATTGATTCATAAAAAGGGTTTATAAATATACATCATAATACAAGTATGTCGGTTGATCTCGCAAAACAATACCAACGTAAGACGGATAAGCAGCACATATTGGATAATCCTGATACATACATTGGTTCCGTTGAAAATGTCGATAACTCTATGTGGGTTTTTGACAACGAAACAAAAAAAATTGTTCATAGAACCATTGAATATATTCCTGGATTATACAAGCTGTTTGATGAAGGCGTTGTGAATTGTCGTGACCATGTTATACGTATGATTCAATCACCATTGCTAGATAAAAAATTCGTTTCTAATATTCAAATACACGTTGGCGAAGATGGAACAATTGTCATGGAAAATGATGGAAATGGTATAGACATAGCTAAGCATCCTGAATATGATATGTATATACCGGAAATGATTTTCGGACATTTGCGCACATCCACTAATTATGATAAAAATGAACAAAAAATCGTGGGTGGTAAGAACGGGTTTGGGTTCAAATTGGTATTGATATGGTCCTCTTTTGGTTCCGTTGAAACAGTGGATCATATTCGAGGATTGAAATATTATCAAGAATTCAAAGACAATTTGAATGAGATTTGTCCACCTGTCATTACGAAAATGAAATCGCAAAAACCATATACGCGTATTACGTTCAAGCCGGATTATGCACGATTCAACATTCCTGGTATTACTGGTGATATGTTTGCTTTGTTGAAAAAGCGCGCATTTGATATTTCCGCCGTAACAGACCATTCCATCAAAAAAATAAAAGTGCAATTTAACGGAGAAGTGTCGCCTGTTAAAAATTTCCAACAATATATCGACCTTTATATTGGATCCAAAGATAATGGAGGAGCACGGGTATATGAAAGTCCAGATGATCGTTGGGAATATGCTGTTTCAATGTCACCGAATCATGAATTCATGGCAGTTTCGTTTGTTAATGGCATATGCACATCCAAAGGTGGGAAACATGTGGATCATATCATCGGACATATCACGCGTAAATTACAAGAATATATTGAGAAAAAGAAGAAAGTGCGTGTAAACACCAACTCCATAAAGGAACAATTGATTCTATTCTTGCGATGCGATGTAGTAAATCCATCATTTGATAGTCAGACGAAGGATTATTTGAATACACCTTATAGTAAATTCGGTTCTACATGTAATGTGAGTGACGGTTTCATTGAAAAAGTTGCTAAAATGGGTGTTATGGAATTGGCATGTTCTTTGACAGAAGCCAAGGAAAATAAATTGGTGGCTAAGAAAACAGATGGTTCAAAGACGAAATCTATTCGAGGCATTGCAAATTTCATCGACGCAAATCACAGTGGAACGGATAAATCGCGTGATTGCGTCTTGATATTGTGTGAGGGATTAAGTGCATTGTCTGGTATTGTTTCCGGTTTATCGAGCGATGACCGAAATAACATTGGAATTTATCCATTGAAAGGAAAGCTATTGAATGTGCGCGGTGAAACGATTACTAAAATATCCGCAAATAAGGAAATAACGGATTTGAAGAAAATCTTGGGCCTGGAAAATGGTAAAGTCTATGAATCCATGGAAGACGTGCATAAATATTTGCGCTATGGTAAAATCATGATATTATGTGATCAAGATACGGATGGTTCACATATTAAAGGGTTGTGTATCAACTTGTTTCATAGTGAATGGGCGTCTTTAATAAAAATTCCTGGATTCTTGTCTTTCATGAATACGCCTATATTGCGAGCCAAGAAGGGAGCACAAACGCACGTGTTTTACAATGAAGGTGAATATGAAACATGGAAGCAGTCATTGGGACCGAATGGTGTTTCAGGCTGGACAATCAAGTATTTTAAGGGATTGGGAACTTCAACATCGAGTGAATTCAAAGAATATTTCGCCAACAAAAAAATCGTGGATTTTGTATACAACGGGACTTCAACCGATGATTCTATTGATAAAATCTTTAACAAGAAACGCACGGATGATCGTAAGACTTGGTTGGGTAACTACGATAAAAACGCTTATTTGAATACAACGCGACCGAGTGTGCATTATGAAGAATTCATCGACAATGAGCTCATTCATTTTAGCACTTATGATTGTGCGCGATCCATTCCAAATATGACGGACGGATTGAAGATTTCATTGAGGAAAATTCTGTTTTCGGCATTTAAACGAAAGTTGACGAGTGAAATCAAGGTGGCACAATTTTCGGGGTATGTATCAGAGCACTCGGCGTATCATCATGGCGAAGCATCTTTGAACGGCGCTATTGTCAACATGGCGCAAAATTTCGTAGGTTCAAACAATATTAATTTATTGGAGCCAAATGGTCAGTTTGGTACACGACTTCATGGTGGCGATGATTCGGCTAGTGAGAGATATATATTTACTCAATTGAATCCGTTGACGCGATATATCTTTCCAGAATTAGATGATCCTGTATTGAATTATTTGAACGATGATGGAACCATGGTGGAGCCGGAATATTATATCCCAATTTTACCGTTTGCTTTAGTAAATGGAATTTCTGGTATCGGCACTGGGTTTTCATGTAATATTCCGGCATTCAATCCAACACATATTGTGGATTATTTGAAAGCGAAAATCAGTAAAATACAAATAGACAGTGAGTTTGTTCCTTATTACGAAGGCTTCAAAGGCTCTATTAGGAAAATAGGTGAACAAAAGTATTTAATAAAGGGATTATATGAGCGGTTGGACGAAAATAAGATTCGCATAACTGAACTACCGGTTGGAACATGGACAATGCCTTATACGAGCTTTTTGGAATCACTCGTGGATAATGTCGACAAAAATGGCAAAAAGCAAACATCTTTAATAAAGGATTTCACATCGGTTTCGACGGAAGTGAGCGTGGATTTTACTGTGATTTTCCCAAAGGGGAAGTTGGACGAATTAATTTGTACAAAGGATGATTTCAACATTGACGGTGTAGAAAAGTTGTTGAAGCTTTATACCACTGTTTCTACGAGTAATATGCACATGTTCGACAAAGACTGTAAATTACATAAATATAGGAGTGTAGAAGAAATCATCGATGGGTTTCATGATGTGCGATATGGCGTATACGTAAAACGAAAGCAACATATGTTGGAAATATTGGAACATAAGTTGAAGAAGTTGTCAAATAAAGCTAAATATATACAAGACAATTTGACGGACAAGATTGATTTGCGACGTAAGTCAGCGGCGCAAGTGGAGGAAATATTGACAACGCTTGAGTTTGATAAACTCGATGGCGATTATAAGTATTTGATCAAGATGCCGATGGATTCGGTGACGGAGGAAAATGTGGAGCATATTATGAAGGATTGTGAAAATGCGAAGCATGAATTGGAAGTGTTGCAAAAGACGACCATTGAGCATATGTGGTTGGAAGAATTGAGCGAATTCGAGAAACATTACGAGATGTATAAAAAGAAACGCATGGCATCACCGGGGCAATCGTTGAAGACAACGAAAATTAAGAAGAATAAGAAATAATTACATCACAAGAAATCATCTAAACTATATATCTATTCCACCAATATATAATATATTATCACTGTATTTCATAGTTATAATGTAAATGAATACAACCAATGATAAATAAGTTGGTTTATACGAACTCATTTTTATTTCATAATAAAAGAATAATATGCATAATGGAGCAATCATAATCAATAAATGGTCGACGGTTCCTTTAATATATTCTTCTGAATCTTCGAATTTTTTGAAATAACCGACTGTTGCGAGAACCGAAACAACGGCTGCTACAATAAATGTTTCTGCATTGGGGTACTCATTGAATAGCGCTATTAATAAAAAGCCTACATATGTGATCCATGTAGATCGCCTTAACAATTCATTAAAGTCTTTTGAAATCCATTTGAAAGGAGTATCTGTGAACAAATACCAAAAATAATAGGGGCCGAAAATAACGTGACTGATATACAAAAATAAATAAAAAATAGTTAATGGTTTCATATATATTATAACCGTTTTTTATTATATGATGAGAACCTTGAAATTAATAAATTCTGTAAATCATTGTTTTTGCGGTAAAAAACGATAATAATTTTATTATTATATAACAATGTCTATATTTCCACACGAAAATATTAGTAATTTGCAATATATTTATCCTTCAATGTTCTCATTTGATAAAAGTTGTGATATCTTTGAAGCGCTGAGTAAATGTTCTTGTTGCAGCAGTCATCAATCGATGAAACCGAGAACTTTGGATTTTTTAGAAGGTAAATATCAAGAAAACCCATCAGAAATAGAACAAAATCAAGCGTGTTATTGTAGATGTTCTCATATGATGATTGATTTTTGTAATCATCGTAATCAAGTGAAAGAAAATGAGTATGCTTTATTAACGAGTATGATGGATAATCAATGTGTATTTGAATTGCCTATGACCAATGAAGAATTGGAAAAGGAAAAAGAAGAATTCAAGAAAGATGAATTTATTAGTTATCGCCAATTTGCAGAATGTAAAATCAATGATTCGAACATGCGTAAATATTTTTTTGTGAGAACCGGAGACGGTGAATTTTACGTTCAAACAGACGGTTTTTATAATATAATGAATATGGAAAAATTATAAATTATAAATTATAAAAAAATAAAATTATAAAAAATTGATTTATTTTTTCTCTTTTTTTGAGAACATATAAATTAAAACATGGTAGAAACCCGAACACAAATACGAATGATGGAATCATGGTCTACTCAAGGGCCATTTGAATTGGAATTTAGCTTTGACGATGCAAGTGAAGCATGGAATGCTAATAAAAAACGAGAAGGAGCGAGTTATGTATATATATGTGGTGAAGTTTTGCAAAACGGATCAACATGCCAAAAGAAAACGCCATGTGGAGAACGTTGTCGCGTTCATAGAACAAAATGTAATAAAAATATATAATGGAAGAAAACAAATGTGATCTAAAAGAAAAACGTTTTATCATAAAAACAGAACGCGATTTTTGCTATAAAATAAACGAATCTTTGTTAATGCAATGTAAAGAACATAAAAAAATATTGGATATGCGTTATGAAGATATATACAAATATTTAACGTACATTCAAACGTCGATTATCATTTTATCGACGGTTTCGTCTTTTATTCAAGCATTGAGTTCGTATATACATATTTCAGACCGCGTAGAATTTATAATATCTTTAATAATAACAACGTATATAAGTTTGATATTATCATTATCTAAATTTTTTAAACTAGACGAGAAAAAGGAAAGTATTCATAATCTGCGAGAAAAATTCGCGGAAGTGCATAATAAAATCCGTTATCGATTGGATACATTGAAACCATGGGGTTATGAAGAGTTTATTAATGAACATGATTGTAAAGATAAATATGAAAAATGGGAGACGGAAAAAGGAAATACATATAACGATTATTATAAAATCATTGAAGGCAAACAATCTTTATTCATGGAATTTGAGAAATTGATTGATTCGCGTTTGAAAAATATATATTTAGTGAAGTTGAATAAAGATTTGAAAGAAAAAGAGAAAATTAAAGCGAAGACAACCACATTGGAAAATCTTATTCGGTCAGACATGGACAATAGTGGTTCAGGTCGCAGAGATGATAAAAGTGATGACGAAGAAAACAAACGACGTCAAGTATTGTCTATGGATAGTTTAGCACTTCAAATACCACCAACGCCACGCGGTGAACATATTAACGGTATAGAAATCGTTTAAGTAATTGTTTGATGGTTTTGGTCTTTTTATTTCGTCTGGTGCGTTTCCTTTTCTTGCGTGTTTTCCCGCCTCTAGAACTAAAGCCAGTTGGCCTGAGCATAATTGAAAGATCAACTGAACCTATATTTTCTGGTTTGTTTTTAAATTTTTCAATCGAATAATTTTTCATTTTCAAATATGAATTTCCAATAATTGCATTGATATTATCAATATTAAAAAAGGGTTTTTGTTTATAATTATCGATTATTTCTTGAACCACTATGTCATGTAATGTTTTTATGAAGTAAATGCATATAGTTTGGTATATATTTGTCGTGTTAGTATTAATGATTTTATTGAACAAAAATATTGTTCCATTCCATGTATTTTTGATATTTAATAATATATTTTTTGTAGATATATCTTTTTTTTCATATATTTTTATTCTATTACTGTTATTGTTATATGCGTTATCTTGTATATCAGGTAAAATGTCTTGGAGTTCAGTGTTAAGTCTTGTTTTTATTGATTCATATTCACCAGATGCAAGTTGGGGTTCGTTAGTATTTTTTATATGATCTATATCATTGGGTTTTGTTATTTCAAATTGACGTTCAGGTTGTTCTTTAACAATATAATCTATTAGTTTTGTTAATATTTGTTCTACACTTTTCTCTTGTTTTATTTCTTCAAGTTCAGTCTTATTTGATTCGAGTTCATTAATTTTTTTTATTATTTTTTTGTTTTCAGATTTTATTTTTTTTTCCCATTCTTCTTTGATGCCGCTTAGAAGTGTGTTTTGTTGCTTTTCAACATTTCCTAATTGAATATTAAACGCTTTGACATCTGCTTCTTTTTTTGTCTTTTGTAACCCTAACATTAATTTTTGTTTTTGCTTATTTAAATCATTAATTTTTTCACCTAATTTTCTTCCATGTACCATATAATTCTCTCCTAATGCATGTAAAGCAGCGTTTAGTTTTTCAGAAACACTTTTTAAATGATCAATATTCCATGTTTCCTTTTCCTGTTCTTTTTCTTTAATTTTTATATCTATGGCGCCGATTCGTAATGTTATATGTTCTCGTATTTGCTTTAATAAATTATTCATCGACAAACAATTTAAAAGTAATTCTTCAATTTCATTGTGTCTTGATGGATTTGAACCGAAGTCAAATAAAGAAATTTTTCCCTTTTTCATGTAAACTCCTTGAATTTCTCCTTTATTGACGGATGCATTTATGTATAGTATTTCTTTATCAGTAATCCCCTTATGAGTATCCATGAATCGTTTTATATCTTTTAATTCATGATCATCGGTACTGCTTTTAAACTTTTTATCATATAAACTGAAGAATTCAATTAATTTGGCTTCAAAATCTCTGGGTATTTTTCTAGTGTTTGTTTTTGTTTCATCTTTATCTGTAATTACATATTCAAAATTTTTGTTATTAACCGCGTAAAAGTCATCCACTTCAAACGATGCCAAATCGTCTGCTTTTCCTTCTTTAAATTTACCAATTACAATTAAACCCAATATATTTTCACATCTGTCGTCCATCTAGAATATAATTACATAAAAAATTGATTTTATTTTTTATGTAATAACAAAAGACATTAAAACATGTCGTCGTTTACATTAAATGATATCTTGGCCAATGCCAGTAAGCTATTGGAATGCGATGAAAAATATCAAGACATATTGCATGAAATCCAAAGCGAATTAGAAATGACTAAACAATATAAACTGTTGAACTATTTATCCATTAATCGCGAGACACCATTAACAACTGAGTTAATGATTGCAGCACTTGAAGATAATTTGAATAGAAATGAATCTTCTTCAATTTCATTCGAAATGAATTACCAAAAGTATAATTTGATGAAGGACATGCTTCTACATTTGGAGGCTATTTCGAAAGAACCTGCTTGTCATTGTGATTTGTTTGAAGCTATGAAATATTTGACTTCGTCGGATAAACATCATAACGCAAAACAAAAATCAAAATCAAAATATTTATATTATGACCAAATGGACGAGCCTAATAAAAAGGCAATGGATGTATGGGAAAATAAAGGGATGGAAGCAGCTGTAGAACATATGACAGCAGGATTACGCAATGGAACTATGAGTTATGCTCAAATGCGCCATTTATACGGTTAACGAGCTTGCAATGAAATAATACGCGCAAACAAATTCAATACATCTAATAAAAAGGAAACGCTTGATTGTGGGTAATTTGGATAATTGACACATTTTTCTGCTAGTTGAAACGTTCGGGACGTATCATATGAAATGAGCACTGAAAAGACAACAATCACTAAATAAGAAACGATACGAAAGCTCATTGTGTTTGCGTAATTGTTTGTAAAGAAAATGTTTGCGAGTTCGAAAATGATAATGGCAATGAGTATTAGTAACAAGCTTCCCATGGCAACGCCGTATGTTGATTTGAAAAATTCGGGGTACATATAAACAATCGCTGACATAACAATAAAGATCAAAGACACCATCAAAATCGAGCTATTTACATATTTTTTAAACATAGGATGTTTGAAATAAATCCACGAAAACGCAGAAAGCGTGGCAATGAATAATAACCAATAAATATGAGCAAATATAATTCCACTCATTTTTGTTTGAAACGGTTCTTGCAATGAAATCAAAATAATAAACACAAAAGATAATACAATGGCAAGTAAAGGATGGATGGGCGATTTTTCCCACGGAATGTGATAAATGAGAAGACCCATGATGGACAAACTGAGTGCTAAATACAAGTATACATTCACAACGTAATTGTTACAGGTTGGTTTATTTTTCTTAAATCCGGAAATATAAACGAGAAATGCAAAGAAAATGGTAACAAACACTAATCCGTATTTTGTTTGTTCGTCGTTCATTATATATTACAAATATATAAAAAATAAACCTTTAATTAGCCTAGTGTAATGAATATCAGACCTTTATTATACGCATCTTGTTATGTATTTCATAAGTATCGCATGATGATTTTATTTTTTTCAACATTTATGAATCGAAAATTAGCAATAGATAGTTCAACAATAATTGCCGCGGGGTTTTTCCAACCTTCATATTCATTGCCTTTGTTAATATCGTGTATACGCCCAATCGAAATGATTACGACTCAGTTCAACGCAAAATCACGTAAATTATTTTATTTGGAGCAGGTTTTGATACATTTGTTGTGGTATTTGGAGACAAATAATTTATATTTGATTTTCTTGACGCCGATGTGTCATTATTTGCATTATAAAATGACCAATTATGAAATATTTGCTTTGTTAATATTAACGGACGCGTTTTTTGAACATACGCATTAATCCTTTGAATAAATAATAAAAGAAAACGAACACAAATAAATAAAAGAGACCTTTTGATAGAGTATACATAATAAAATATCCAGGTGTTTCGCTTTTATCTAAAGTCATTAATAATATTAACCATATACAAAAATTTACAACGAAATACGATATATATTTATTCAATGGAGTATAAAGAATATTATTAAATGTATTTTCACTTTCAGTTACCCAATGTTTCTGGTTTTCGGTTTCGGGAAACAGTTGATAACAAAGAGGGTTATAATAACAAACCCCATCAATTTTATTCGTATAACAATCCCAGCCCATAATTTCGTTTTGAGAAGTATTTAGTGTTTCATTTATAAATGTATTATTATAAATCAGTGCATGGGTGCCGGATTTCATTAAATATTTATGATGTTTTAATGTGATATCACATGGATATAATATATATGGAATACACCCCAAAGCATATGTATTGTATTTGTTATGTATAATGAAGTCGTCCACGTCTTTTGAACATTCATGAACATCTTTATCGAAAAAGAAATCGTCTTCAAGTATGAGTATATGTTGGTAATTGTGTTTCTGAGCATCTTTCAATATATAAAGATAGGCATCTACCAAATCATATGTGCTATTTTGCTCTGGTAAATGCGGTTTGTGAGATTTTTTAAACCCTTTATTATATAATATTTTACATGTGTTTGTTGGTTTATATTTATTTAATTGATTTTTTACCGATTCAAGTCTTCCATTGTTTTCTAAGTGAATCACGTAAGTCATGTCTATATTTTTAAATAAAGCGTCATCATAAATATATTCTTCAAAACGATACGAATTTGAATCCATTATATAATAAATTTTTAAAAAAATTGAAATAAATATTTCTATTTATATAAGTCATATAAAACATGAAGGTCGAGATTCACAGTAGCGAAAAAACATTCATCTTTGTAGAATTGTTTCAATATTTGAAACTATTCACTGGTGTAGTATCCATTTCTTTCAACACAGATGGTATGTATTTGCAAGGTATGGATTCAGCCCAAGTGAGCATTTACGAAATTTCACTTTTGAAAGACTGGTTTGACCTATATGAAGTTCCGGTCAACAAAGTAATCAGTATGAACATAAACATTTTATCAAAAATATTGCACATTCACAAGGCACCGCAACATATTATTTTGACGGTAAATGAAGATAATATGGATATTTCATTTCATGGAGAAAAAGGCGATTTCAATAAAGACTTTTCGATGCCGCTAATTGATTACGATTGTGATCGCTTGACCGTTCCAGACCAAGAATACGATTTGGATATAAAATTGGAGTCAAAAAAATTCAAGTCTATTATAGATGAATTGGCGAATTTTGGAGACACCATGAACGTTCGATTGGAAGACGAAAATATGATTACGCTGTCTAGTAAATCGGAAGACAGTGGTTCTATGAAACTTTCCATAAATATTGATGAATTGGATGAATGTGGTGCAACCGAAGGCGAAGAAATCAATTGTAGTTTTAGCATCAAATATATTCATATGATGTCACAATATTTCAAAATAAGTAAAAATGTAGAGCTGAACTTCAGTAATGGAATACCGATGCAATGTAAATATTTAATTGACGAAACCAATTATATTCGATTTTATATGGCGCCAAAAATAGAAGAATAACATGTATACTGAGAATTTTATAAAAAATTGATTCTATTTTCATGTAAAAAAATATATGCATAAAATAACCAATAATGAATTACGTAAACGCAAGCACAAAACCAGAGAAGAAACAGAGTGTATCTAGTAGAATACCACCAGGATGGACTATTTTCAACAAAATCGAGCGAAATGTAAATAAGCCTGAACCCAAATCTGAAATTGAAAACAATGAGCCATATTATTTGGATGATTATGAGTCTGCATGTTTCAATCGCGCAATTGAAGATATATACAATCGACGCTTAGCAGAATCTATGAAGCATTATCACGAAACGGGTGAGTTTGATATTTTTGTGGAAGAAGCGCAGCGTAATGCAGCATATTTAGCAGAGTATCCTGATGATGACGATGATGACTATTTTGAAGATGAATAAAATAAAATGTTTATACCAGTGAAGATTTAAAATGGAACGCCTCCGGCGTTCTGGATTTTAATTCGTTACTGATATCTGACCCTTAAAAGATTGAAAATGTATCATTTTAAATATTCAAGGGTTTAAAAAAATAACATACTAAAACATATGGTATATTTTCCCCCTGAAATTATGCGACATATATACGAATTTGATAATACATACAAAATACAATTTGATAACGTTCTGAAACAACTAATCACAATTAATAATCATTATCATTTATATATTCATAATTATATGTTTCATTGTGATATTAACTATGTAGCTGGTCTTGAATATCACAATATTTTTTATTTCTTGAAAAGATTCAAGTAATTTGTGTTCATTTATTTTTTATTTTTATAGTAAAAAAATAAAAAATTGATTCTATTTTTACAGAAAAGTCAGAATGCATAAACACACACTCGTTAATGACAATGACAACCACTTATACGGAAGCTTCATATGAGGTTTTTGAAACGTTCTTGAACGCTCGGTCAAATGAAGAACTTTCGCCTCATATAATGCACGCACAACTTTCAAGTCATTACTACGATCAAGCGCGTCAAGGTATTTTGAACGTTTTGCGCGACGGACTACGTTATGGTTCACTCGGTTTCTCTAGTGGTGGTATGAGACATCATATGATATACCGAGCGAACAATGGAAATATATTCGTCATTCATAATGCTTATGGCAATATCAACGACGCGTATTATTTCACGCCGGAAATGTTGAATGATTTCTTTGAAGGAAGTGAAAACGAAATGCCGGAGTTCAAGCTTTCGGATGACGTGAAAGTGATATTACAGAGATTGGATAGAGGCACATTTGGCGACGACGAATTCTTACCACCACCGGTGAGGTCGGAAAGTAGAGGTTAGAAATGTAGTTAGACTAGCTAGGTTGTAGATAGAAGTGATCACGTAATTCTTTTTTCATATAATAATAATCTATTGATGAATACCATATCTCTTTTACTAAATCTTCTTCTATTAATGATTCGCGGGATGGAATCGTTTTTATTTGCACAAGTTCATTGAAAGAAATCTTTTTTGTAAAAATAGGGGGTATTGACGAATGATAATTTGGTTTGCGAATTTTAGCATGTAACCATTTTTTCTTACGTGTAAACATTATATAATTATATACAAAATGTTTATATTATAAATGTAATTGACCACAGCAAAATTGTAAAATATAGACTACAATTGAAATGAACACCAAATCAATAATTACGATAATTGTAGATTCCATAAATGTTTGAATGATACACTTTTATATTCTTTAATCGAAACAATGACTGAGGTCATCTATAAAGTTATCTTTTGGCGATTTACCTACACAACCTACGTTTCCCAATATAAAAGTAATGTATGAGAAATTTTTACCATATTCTTTCTTTTTATTTCCCATGTATACGAAAAATCCGAAAATTGTAAAAATAAATGATAATGTTACGAGAATAGATTGAACGGCTTCTGTATGTTTCACAACGTATGTTTGGAGTTCTGTTTTTTTGTCTTCATGTGTGTCGTCATATACTACTTTGAACAAATACAAAAAATATGAAATCGCTAGCATGAATACAACCGTTAACCATATCCTCCAATTTGTTTTCGATAGAATCAAAAAATAAACATACACGACAGCTGATAAAAATAGTATATTCAATTGTGTTGTTTTAAATATAGTTAAAATGGCAAAAAAGACAAGAGTCAAATAACCGCATGTGTGTTTTAATAACATATTTTCACTTAATTCATGTCTTACTCTGCATGGCATGAGTTCTCCTAAATAATTACCTGTAATTATGAGAATAAAAACGAAGACAGATATCGAACCATTCAACATTTCTTGTGTAATTTCAAAATTTGAGAATGAATTCATATATAATTAACTATCATTAAAAAAATGTTTCTAGGGTTTGACATTTTATGTTTTTTATGGATTTGATTATTTTTACTGTTTATAGGGTTTTGGGTTATTATGTGTACATTTAATCTTCACCCTCGCTGTCACTGTCCACTGCGGACCAGTTCATCAGTCGCGGAAAGTGACGCTTGGACTCCAACTTGGGGACGACGCCTTCTTGAATGGGAGCCTCGGGCTCATCGTCACTAGAGTCATCGTTGAATGCGTCAAATGGATTCTTGGATGCTTGTCTTACCTTTTGTTGTTCCTTGGCGCGAGCTTCTTCTTGCTCAAACTTGCGCTTTTTCTGATTAGAGAGTTCCTGACGGCGTTCGCGGGCATCTTGCTTCAAAACAGGGCATCCAGAAGCAAAGTGTCCGGTTCTCATGCAATGCTTGCATTCATTGTTGAGAATGAGTGGGCATGTCACAAGACTCGCCTTATGAGGAGTTTGTCTCACGAAATGAGAAGTGTAGACAGACTCAGGCTGTCCGGCTTTGTGGCAAACGGCGCAATATGGCATGATTTTCAAATAGTATGATACTAGGTGATGGTTTATGCATGTAAAAAAAATCATGAAAAAAGAATCAATTTTTTATGATTTTATAATTAAAATGAAAAAAAAATGAACACAAATTAAACTGCGAATTCTTCTCTGTTTTCATTAGACTCTTCTTCATTTTCATTAGGTGTTTCTTCATTTTCATCAGGCGTTTCTTCTATTTTCGGTTTAATTTCTTCTACAACTATCACTTTATCAGGGTCAACGTCGTTGTATTGAACTTTGTTTTTCAAATATGCGCTATAAAATATATTGGGTTTTGTATTAACGGTGTTGTATACATCATATACTTTAAGAGACATGAACAAAAGGTTTGTTAAATAGACTGTGATTGTTTTGCTGTCCAAATAATGAGTATATATTACAACGGAACTTAATACGGAATTTATGCTGAAAATGATGGTGCATAAATATCCTATTTTTTGATAATAAACGTCGTAATTCAATATAGTATCTTTTTTTGAAGGATCCAATTTATATAAGGCTTGGCCAACGGATTCATTATCAACCGCATTGAACTTATTTACTTCTAAATATGTGATGAGTTTGTTTTCGCGTTTTACTTCGACAACATATAATATTAAAAATGCTAAAAGGGTTAATGAATTGAAGGCAAGGGTAGTTCGCGATAAAGGGTCAGTTCGATTGATATTTTCACTAATAGAACAAACATTTTCGTCGCATTTTTGAGGAACAAACACCATTAAAAAGGCGCCCATTAAAACTCGATATAATTCAAGGGTCAACGTGGATGCAACATTCATTCTTTGGTGGAAGTCTTGGTTCTCAATTGGCATTATATAATAAAAATATATTTTGTGTTCATTTTTTTTTCATTTTAATAGTAAAATCATAAAAAATTGATTCTTTTTTCATGATTTATTTTAGATGCATAAACCATCACATATAGAGAGCATTACCAAATAACATCATGACTACGAGTGTGAAAGCATCCAAGAATTGGTGTGGCGTTTGTAACACGACCAAACACGACGCCAAGAAATGTGCCAAAGTGGAGGGGTATAACATCATTCTTTGTCAGTTTTTGGAAACAATCAAGTCCAGTCCAGAGACTCTGCGAGATTATCGCAAAGGTAAGTATGAAAAGACGTTTTTGAAGTATGCTTTGAGCTCTCTGCGTATGAAAGGGGTATATGTTATGGAAACCAATGAATATATTTATGCGAGTTACGACGGCCCAGCTCAGCGAAAGTCGACCTATGATGAACTGGTAAATGATTTCAATGTAGCGATGTTCGAGATTCGAATCAAGGTAAGAGACGTGTTGTCCGAAGCGAAAAAGTGCCCAATTTGTATGGAAACAATGACAAAAAAGACAACGTGTACGACCGTATGTAAGCACACATTTTGCTCGGATTGTTATCACAATGCTTTAGGTAAGAGTTTGAAACAAAGACACTGCGTATCTTGTCCTATGTGTCGAAAACAAATATTAGAAATATAAAAAATTGATTTGTTTTGTGTGTGTTTGTAAATATGTATGGGACATAAAAATGCTCGCCTCCTCGTGGTGTGTCCTGGATAATGAACGCGTATGTTCTAAACTAAATGAGCAAAAAATTATCGAATGATTAGTGTTGAAGGGATGGGTTTTTGCATCGCACCTGGAGCTATGATTTCGATGTAGGTTGACATTAACCACAATAAGTGGGTGTCTGTAAATCCTGGTGTTATGAAGGTAACGGAAGGATAGGCGATGAAACTCAATGGAGTAGAAGCTAGATATCCTACAATCTTGAGCGGGGTGAATTGACACCTACGGAAGGGGCTCAAGAGTTCAATATTCGCGGTACTCTAACATCCTACGTGACTTAGAGAGGCATACAGTGTATATTTGTGACATGGAATAGGTTGGATTGTATGTAAGACACACATGAAACCGCGTCAAAGATGGCAAAACATATCCTGAATAGCGCTTAAAAAAGCCCAGCGTAAGAAACACCAAATTATTCTTGGTCATAATTGACGTTCAGTCGTCGTTGTGGCCTGGGTCCTAATTACCACAATTAATAGGTAAATAAATGTGGTCACTACGTGCTCGGTGAAAAGTGTAGAGTGCGACGTTTAATAAACGGATGTTTGACAACTACCCCAATATTAGAAGGTTTTTGGACGGCGTGTGGCCTGATCACCCAGGCGTCGAAAGAATTCACGAAAATATGGACGTTGGTTAGACAGATGCTAGTGTGTAGTTTTGTCGTTCTGCATAGAAGAGTGATTGAAAATAACAAAATAACGACCAAGGAGTTCAACACAATGAACTCTTTTTTTATCCCATTTTAAACCATTGAAGATTTAAAATGGAAACAATGGTTTAAATCTGCACTGGAATAAAACGGCTTCTTAGTTCTAGTAAATTTCTTTCTATCAATTGGGAAATAGTAAGCGAACGAGTTTTCGTTTTGGATTTTGCTTTGGTTTTTTTCTTCGTTTTATTTTTATTTTTCGATTTATGTGACATTGAATCATGATAAGAATATGTTAATAACTCCGGGTGAGATTCATAATAACTAGTATTTATATTTCTTACAAATGGTAATAAATCGGCTTTTGTTAAAAATTGAATATTGTTGATAACTTCTTTATCTTGTTCGATACCTCCATCGCTATCTAAATCGCTCTCCGAATCGCCGTATGTAGTATCCGTATATACTTCATAATACTCGTCAATTTTTTCGTAAAATATTTGTTTCATTTCTTCACTTGTCTTGTTTTGAAGTTGCTTTGTAGTCACTTGCCACTTTACCTTTAACTCATCTATCAAAGCGAAATCTTGTATCCAATATAATTCACGTTCGCTGAGTGTAAATATGTCGCCGTATGCTAAATTACATGGGTCGATTTCACCAGTCTTACATTTTGAAAAAATATCTAAATTCGGTTGCTTCCATTTTTGGTAATAATTCGCCAATTGGTCGTTTGCGGGTTCTAACAACAAAACCTTTTTTTCTTCTTCTACAAATTTGTCGTATAAAGCGTCCAATAATATTCGCCCGAGTTTCTTCTCGTTTAATCGAATACTTTTATTTGTATTACCACATAGCAATTCTAAAGTGATAACATTACCTACCATAGTGCAAAATGCAAATGAAACTATATTTGTGTCTCCATTGTAATTACTCGTAATATAAAATACGAAATAGTCTTTGAATTTATCCATGGAACGGGGAATTCTACTCCAATCTGTAATAGATAAAAAGTCAGCCATTATTTCTTTGGCGTACTCGTGTAATCGAACAAATTCGGTATTACGTGATGAATTTTCGACATTACATAGATTGTGCATATTTTTTTTTAATAGTTTTGAAAAATGATTGAATTCGATAACGTTTTGTTTGTTAAAATATAATTCGTTTATTTCAAGGGTATAATTACCAGATTTTGACATAATATATAAAATATATATTATATCCATATAATTATTCCAATCCGAGTTGCAAATCGATTTCATATGTATCTTCACCGCGTTTCACCATCTCTTTACGCAACTTTTGCAGCCGTTTTTTATCTGCGCGATTCAACTCTTTTGGTTCATCCGGTGCCTTTTCAATAGTATTTCCAAGAGCATCTTTCTTTTCTTCTTCTTTATTAAAATTCAATTGTTTTGCAGCCAACTTTTCGGCCTTTTTCCTAGCTTTTTCAACTTCTTCCATCCACTCGGCACCCATCACAGTCAAACGACCCGACTCTAAAATCCATTTTTCAGGACAAAGCGCTTCGTAAAATTCGGCATTGTGACTAATCATGAATAATCCCCCTTTGAACTCTTTGATAGCCAAAGCTAAAGCACCCAAAGAATCGCGATCCAAAAAGTTAGTAGGTTCGTCTAGTATAACAATGTGCGGCAAGTTCCATAAACCAGCACCCAGAACCACTTTCACCTTCTGACCACCCGAAAGAGCACCCATTCGAGTATGCTCAGCAAAGGCTGGCTCCAGTCCAAAGCAATCCAAGTGTTTCTGAATTTCACCTGTCGTGAGCTTTCGCTGTCCCAATAAAGACTCGGCTGCGATTTGTTGGTCTTTTTCATCAACCATCTTTTTATAACCCATTTGCAAAATCTCAGTTCTTGACAACCAACTATCTTCGCGACCGTCTCCTTCCCAAACCACTTCGTATTCATGTTCGCGCTTTCCGGTTCGTCGAGCTTTCAATTCTTCAATAATTCCTGTTTTTTCTTCTTTGGCTTTGGCGCGTATAGCGTCCATTTCTTCTTTCGTCATGGTTATAGAATCTTTTTGGACGGCCTCTTTATCAATACCTCCGCGATAACGCCACATAATATATTCAATCGGGGTTTTATCCAAGTGGTCTTCAATGTGTGCGAAAGCATGTTGCGCCACATAAGCTACACGTAAATTAGGATGACGCTCAACTATTCCTTCATCCGCTTCAAGTTCACCAACCATCAGCTTTACTAGAGTAGATTTACCAGCACCATTGACACCCACCACAGCTACACGAGAGGCTAATGAACATTGAATCGATACATCGATCAATTGTGGATGAGGAGCAGTTGGGTATTGGAAATAAATATTCTTTGTTTTTAACACCGCCTTTGTCAAAGACTTAACGCCTTCTAATGGGCCGGGTTCAGGAAAATTGAACGCTACAATATCACTTGATAGCTCGTAATAAGCCTTTGCTTCTGGTTTTTGTTTGACAAAATCTGATAAATTACCGCTATATGACTTGAGTTTTAGGTTCTCATAATGAATAATATTGGTGCATACGGCGTCCAAAAACTTTGTGTCGTGAGATACCAACAAACAAGTACATTTTTGTAGATTTTGTATGTATTCTGTGAGCCACTTCACCGCAAATTGATCCAAGTGATTTGTAGGCTCATCAAGCAACAACATATCAGGATTCAACAACATAGCCCTTGAAAGAGCTAGCTTCATGCGCCAACCACCCGACAAAGTGCTAACACCGGCATTAATGGCGGCTGCTGTGCGAGAAACGCCGAAACCCATGGAAGTAAGCATTTCTTTTACAGTATCTTCACTGCATTCACATTGTTTTATTTTTTCATCGGTCATGATATATTCTAGCACAGTCATGTCTGCTTTTTCACCAATGATTTCACATTCTACATATACTGTAATAAGTTCCGTTGGAAACCCCTGCAAATTACCACCTGCAATGGATTTCATAAGAGTCGATTTACCAGCGCCATTTGGACCTACTAAACCATATTTTCGTCCAATCTTCACACGGAAAGGTGTTTGGTGAAGCAACACGCGAGTACCATATGCAAGAGAAAATTGAGCATTACAAAGGTCTTCTTCTTCGTCTTCTGGGTCTACTTTATCAGGCGTGAGATTTTCAATGCCTTTCACATAAACAGACTCGACGATTTTTTCCAACACATCCTTTGATAATGTTGACAAATAAGGAGCTAAGCATTGTTCCCAGTCTTCGCGCTTTCTATTGTTTGAAAGCGTCAATCCTTCGCAACATCTCGACATGTGCGAAAGAAGGCGTTCGTCTATACTGGAACCAGATGATGAAATCTGCTCTTTAATAAAAGCCAACAGTTCATCATATTTCATAACACTTTCGCTGATTTCAGACGCTTCGCTACTTACACGTTGCAGTGTATTAAGTGAATTTTGACACACTTTGCGGACTTCTTCCACAGCGATTTCATCAATACCGCGTTCCAACACTGGTTTCAAGATGGGATAAAAATAAGACGCTGTTCTAGGGTCATTCACTAGTTTACACATGTTACCAATAACCAAAGCCGAACGACGTTTAACAGCGGTTTTCTTTTCACGCATACCGCGTGTTAGAATAGGAACTAAAAGACCCAGTGTCGACATATCAACTTCATTAATAAAACTAGTGGCAACTAATTCGTCCATTGCTTTTTCAGTAAACTTCACCGGCTCCATGTAACCATTAATGACATCGGGAATGATTTTAATAATATCCACATTGTCAATAACGCCACATAGTTCATTGAAACAAACTCGGGTTTGGTCTTGAACGTCTCGTTTGACATCAGACGTCATATCAATAAGACGAAGAATCATATTTGGTAAATTGAACTTGACAACTTCTGTTTGATGTTTCGCAAAAAGACCTAGTAACATGAGCGCGCCTTTTTTTACTTGCCATTTCATGAAGTTCATATTTTCATATAAAACGTCCATGTATATTCTCATGGAAAATGGGTTCATTTTTTGAATAATGAGTTCCCCTATTTTTTTGGCTTGTTCACTTGTTTTATTGTTGGTCAGCTTCAATAAAATGTCGGGTAATATTTCGATGAAATAAGGTTCCATAGATAAATCAGCTTCATAAATGAGTTTTTCCAAGTCTTGAAAATTATCTTCTTCTAGAAAGGTTTTTAATTCAAACGCAGACATATAAACTAGTAAATAGTAAATCTTTAAATTTATTATTTACCTTATTTTTTACTTGATGAGCGAGACTTGGATTTGGAGCTAGTTCTAGACCTAGATCTGGATTTAGTTTTAGACTTAGATTTTCGAATAGTTCTGCGTAATAATCGACTTTTTGCTCTTATTATATTCAACGTTTTTACTTTGATAGCATTGAACATATCGTCATAATAATAACCGGTGAATTTATAGGAAGTTGTGCAAGTGGGTACAAAAGAGCGAATATTTCGACATTGTTGAATATAATCTAATACTTTGGAAAATTCAATAAGTTTACCGCCAAATTTCATGGGAATATATGTATCATACAATCCAAATTCCAAATGATGATTATCACTTTCCCCATATGGTGTTACATAGATAGGAACTATGAAATTTTTCACTTTCACTGATTTTTCAAACATATATTCTTTATTAGCTTCATCTATATATTCATGTATTGATTCCGGTATTTCTATTTTGCAACTATAAATCATATAATAAAAAATATATGGTCGACTATTGTGATTTAATTCCATACTATATATGGCACCATGTAAATCGATGATGGTAAATCCATAATTTATATTATTATCCATGAGAACCTTTGTTGGATTTACTGGCCAAAGCGCTCTTTTGAATTGTTTATTTAATTGTGAATACATTTTTAAGTCGCTTTGATTTACTGGGTGTGGATTCGAAAAAGAATTGACATATTCATAATTTCCCATTTTTTTCAATGAGCTAAAATCGAAAACACAATTTTCAATATGGATCGGCGTTCCTTGACGTTTTGGATTTTGGATAGTTTTACTTATTTGACTATATTGATTGATACATGGTTCAATATCTTCGGTTACTTCAGGGAGTGACTTTATTATTGAATTCAAAAACAATTGTATTTCTAAAATGATGAATGCACTCATAGTATAATGACCTCCTTTTTGTAAATAAAAATTATCGCCAATGTCACCTGGTTTTGTAACGCAAAGTCGCCACATACCACATTCGCTTCTCGAACGCGCAAAAATAATATTTTTGGATGTTTGTTTTTGAACTGGTGGTTGGCCTTGAAATATTGTTTTCAATTGTTTTGATATAACATTAACATTGACAAATGCAATTTCTTTAAACAAGAATTTACTTTCAAAAATAAAGCTCGTATTATTCAATGTAAATGTTCTGTTTTTTCTGGAAATTGACATATATATATATATAACAATGGATTTTAATTCGTTACTGGTATAATTGTTCTAGGCCACAATGGAACGGAATATAAATGTTCATCTAAATCATTATCATAGTTATAGCGCACTTTTAATAGCTTTGTATTGTATTCAATGAATTCTTTATTTATTTCTTTATATTGTAATAATAATTCATTAATAATCACATCCAATGGAGATAGAGTATAGTTTTTACTTTTAACACGCGCTAAATCATATTTAATTAGTTCGCTTTTTATTTGTTGCAGTTTTATTGTCAAATCATTCACGTAAATCAGTAAATAATAGAATTGTATTCTAGTCTCAAGTTTCAAATCATTCAAAACCTTCATTGTCGTACCATCGTCGTCGTCACTTTCGTAATATTCATCGCTATATATTTTTCGTTTCCGTTTTACCATTGGATTATATATGAATTCTTTGTCTTTTTCCTTCCGTAAGTGACTTTTATCAATTCTTGGTTTCAAATATTCAACTAATTCTCTGTTTTCAGTTTTTTTATCTCTGATGAAATCATCGATGCTCAAACAAAACCGAATCACCTTATGAAATCCATCGTCATCAACACCTGATAAACTTGCCGTTAAATCCACCAAATATGCATCGATGGTCATAATATCACCGATACTAAAGTATGCTATGTATTCAATAATGATATTACATATTTCATCAAACTTTTCTTCATTGTAATCCATTTCCAAAGGTCCAAACATATGTGGTTTTACAACATCCCAAAAATCAGGAAACTTTTCTTCGAAACTAGAGTTCGTCATGATTGTAATATATTGCATATGAATAAAAAATAAATCAATTTTTATATTAATATTGATTTATTTCATGTATTTCTCTATATAATTTGTCAAAGGAACATTATCTATTCTAGCTACTACCTAACTACACTATTCGAACTACACTGTTTCCAACTCGTCCCAGAGCTTGCACAATTTCTGTGCATACACCACTTCGTTACCTGTCCACCCGGACAAAATGGCTCCCCTATACGTCGACTCTGGTAAGATGGTGTTGTCGTAACCGGCAGTTTGAACCATGTATGTATTGAGCTTCGGGTTGATTTCCATGCGATACTTGGCTACGCACTTGTGGACGTCAATGTACAACGTAGACCTACTATTGTTGTGGTTCTCCCATAAGAAGCCGCTTTTGATATCTGGATCGCTACCGTATAGCCCACCATGACCTACTTGCATGTCCGAGTAACAGAACCAATGGTCGAACTTGTATTCACTTGGATTTTGGAACGCCCGTTTGAAGAAGAGCCATACGCCATTTTCCGTCCCGCCGCCCACAGTTTCACCTAATGTGTTGATTTCGGAATATTGCTCCAATAGAGGCTTTGACTTGTCCACTTCGTATATCTTGAGGTCGTCTCCAAAAACACCAACTGTTCCTCGACCAGTTGCACGATAAGCAGTGAAAAGCGCCGAAAGATTGCCAATATCTGCAACGGCTTCTCTGCCATAGGATGATGTGAAAGTTCCTTGCGCGCTACCACTGTTGTCTGAAAGTGATATCACGTCTCCTTCCAATACAGGATAGTTTTCAATGGAAGCTTGTAAACACTTTTCCAAATATTCCATGATAACGTCCTTGTATTCAGGTGGGACGACGACGGGTATGCGCTTGCGCTTCTTGTCTGGCTGTTCGTCTTCTTCTAGTGTTTGTGTTTCAATTCTCTCCAAGCATCTCTTCATCTCTTCATATGCCGTGATGTAACGAAACGGAAACTGCTTACCGCCCTTAACGCCAGAAAGTACCATTTCGAGATACTTTGTCATGTTTTCTAAACCGGGCACTGAAGCGGAAAACCCGCGAATGTTTCGCAAAGCGGCCATGTGTGGCATACGCCATTCCATAATGTCCAATGTTTCCAACCAGCTCTTTCCCATGGAACGATGCTTTTCCCACTTGATGTCCTTTTCATCGAGATCCAAATGTCCTTGTTCCATCAACGTCGAAAGAGTGTCATTGGCTCTCAAAACAGACTTGGAAGCATGTGACAAACGCACCATGCTAATAGAGTCCTTGCGATACTTTTCCTGTTGATAAGCAGTCAGGACTCTTAAACGGTCCTCATATGCACGCTTGATGAAGCTGGGGAACTTGGACTTGCTGCCGAACAGCGCCTTCCATGCATCCAAACACGACGTCGCGTCTGATGGAAGAAGCCAGCACTTCACCAATACTTCGCGAAACTTCTTTGGATTCGACTCATTGAATTCGACGCGGTTTGGATGAGCTGCACCAATTGCTAGAATTTGCGCACTAGACTTTCTCATGAGAAACTCAGTGCGACAACGGACCGCAAGTTCGAGTGTCTTTTCAAAGTCGAAATCGAACGAAGCGTTGATGGCATTGTAAAACGTCTCGTTACGTGAAACGCCGAGATCGGTAGGAAGTAGAAGGTGGTCTTTCAAGACTTCCAAAAGCTTTTGGCTTGAATAACCCTTTTTTATTTCGTTTTCACCGGTGGGTTGGTAGTAAGTAGGCTCTCCTAGAAAGCTTGAAAAAGCAACTAGTTCAGCCCGCTTTAATGGGTTGAAAAGCTTGAAACTAGTTCCTCCCATAAAGTTAGTCATTTCAGTAGATGTGTTCATGTTGTTATTCATACTGTGAGTGTTTTATATCATTTAAAAAAAGAATGAAAAAAAGAATCAATTTTTTATTTTTTTAATATTATAATGTAATATTTTGAAGACGATTTGTATTATAAATAAAGGAATCCAAATAAATTACAAGAAAAAAGTTGTAATTTATTTTATCTCCGAAGAGATAAGTATCCATTAGGATTAAAATATCGATGAAGTCAATATAACCGCTTCTATTACATTCATTTTCAATTATTTTGTATGTAGAATTACATACTTGTTATAATAGAGATATTTTATATTGAACGTGCGCAAGAGATTTTATGAGTTAGTATTAAGTTCAATTATTCGATGAAACTAACTCAACCGCTTCTTGCAAATAATGAAGACAAAGTCTTCTTAAACCCTCTATGAGGGCGAGTCATTATCGATGAAGTCAATATAACCGCTTCTATTACATTGATTTTCAATTATTTTGTATGTATAACTACATACGTTGTAATAGAGATATTTTATATTGAACGGGCGTAAGAGATTTTATGAGTTAGTATTAAGTTCAATTATTCGATGAAACTAACTCAACCGCTTCTTACATTTGTGCTTATAGCACACTATATATTTGACTCAACAATTACAGAATCAATTTTTTATTTAATTGTTTTCGCTTCACATTATATTATGGTGTGTTTTTTTTATATTGTTTTTAAAAATGTTTATTTTGTTTTTGATATGACTGCTTGACCGATAGTGAATATATTTTCTTGTTCCATATCATCCCCTAAACTTTCGAGATAATCGTCATCGTAAAACGAATGCTTGAGACATATATCATAAACGACGCCGTCGATGCGAACCAAATAGTAATAGTAATAAGTCCACGATATATAATCACCATTTGCCATTCGCTCCGAATCGCGCAATCTATTATACCGAACATACGGTAAATTCTCTTCATAAAATCGCGTTTTTTTCTCTTCGTATCCCGGCATGATTTCGTCTCCTTGATTTATTATTGTGCTATTTATTAGCTCTTCAAGCTTTTTGTAACAGTTGTAATTGTTACGGCAAATTTGACGAGCGTTTGTTCGACAAAAACACTTACAATCATGTTCAACGCTCTTGTTCGTGAATTCATATTCTCCATCAAACATATTTCTCAAGTCTTCTTTTGTTGGTTTATTCTGCTGATGCCGCGAACAGCAATCATTGCAATCAGTCATACATGCCATTTCGGTTTCGTGTTCGGTGTAACAAAGTCCGTACCGCTGCTCTACTAAATATCTGATACACGTTGATTTCTTCATGATAAGTTTTATGTATTTTTATTTTTATGTAAAAATAAAATCAATTTTTTTACTTTTTCATATATATTTTTCTTATACCCAACGAGAAAATTCTAATTGCTTATAATCACGATCATTGTTTTTAGGTCGGTCAATGGGCATGGCAATTGTGCTTTGATCATAACAGTATTTTTCATAAGCGACAGATTCATTGTATAACTTTTCAATGCAATTTTCAATAACAATGTTATTCAAACGTGTAATTTCACCATCAATATTGGTTGTTTCGTAAATTGCATATTCTAAATAAACACTGCGCATAATGATTTTTAGTGTATTCACGTTTTGATTCGGCAGTATATATTTTCCTTTTGATTTTTGCAATACACCCGACTTTAATTTGTCTTGAATGAAGTCCATATTGCTTGCACTGAAATACTTTTCACTCAGCTCGTTTAACTGTTGAACACCGCAAACTGCGCGGCGATAATCAGTGGATTTATTATCAATATTTATTTTTTCAAACATTTTGAATTGTTCGGTCTTACATGGAGGTTGCATAGACATTATATTAACACGACCGTTGTGTTGTTGATTTAATATAGTATCTACATGATTTATGGATTGGAAATTCGATTGAAAATTGTTCATATAATATTTATATAGAAATAAAATTATTTAGTTGAAACTATAATTTCTAATTGAATAATATATGGATAGCTTTTATAATATTGTTTTAATCGTTGCATTAGTAATGTTGATTGTATTACTCATTGTAGTAGGAACTCTTATTACAGAGAGTGATAACAATGTATATCCACCTACTTCTCTTAAATGTCCTGATTATTGGGTAGAAACAGAAGATGGATGTCAACCACAAGGGATTAATGATGGAGGAGTGGAAACAGCACTCGAGTTTTATGATGAAACAAAGTCTAATTATTTTAAAACTGTTGATGAAATGGATGACGAGGCGAATAGTTCTAAATACACGGGAATAAGTGATGTCTGTGCAAGACGTAAATGGGCATTAAATAGCAATGTTGTATGGGACGGTGTTAGTAACTATAATTCATGTTAAATATTATATGTCACTACTTTTGGTCCTTCGCTCCATATTTGGAATAAGTTTGAAACATGTTTTTCGTATTGATGTAAACGATATATTTCTTCTTTTTTAGACAATTCGATTGTTTCTATTTCACTTGCTTCGTATTTTGTATTCTGCAAATTATGAATTTCAGGCATTAAATCTTTTACATAAATAGACATTGCATTTTTAAGAATTTCTTTGTTATTGGTTTCACTGTATTCATTGAACATGGTTTGTAAATCTTGGTTGATTTTATGTATTTTTTGGTTGATTTTTTTGATTTTTGATATGCGCTCTTCGTTGTGATATATGTTATTAAAATCTTTTAATAAAGACGTATAGTGCATATTATCTTCATTATAATTCTCTAATAGCTCTTTGAATTTAGCGACTGATTCTTCTGCCGATTTATAATTAAATATTGAATCCAGTTTTTGTATAATGATATCATTTTTATCCCCTTGTATTATTTTTTCACATGTTCTCAAAATAGTTTCAAATTGTTCAAAATCACCGCGAAATAATTTGATTTTCAAACTACATGGATTGGTTTGATCACCACATATAAGCGAGTAATATCCATCTTTATTCGAAAAGAGAGAACCACACTTCTTCTTGCATTTCAAACATTTTGGTTTTTCGCTTTTTTTCATCATTTTCTTACTTTCGGTTTCATACGATGTTTTCATAGCAAAGTATTTGTTAAGTGCAATAGAATAATCAACCAATTCCACTTTTTCTTTTTCATCATTGATATCCATTATAGGAGTTGCCATTTTAGAGATTTGATTGTTATCTGAAGTGTATTCAGTTAACAAAGGCAATTCTTCGGTATTTTTCACTATAATTAGAGGATTATTGGAAACGTTAAGTTCTCGTAGCTCTCTGAAATTTTTGACGTCCAATTCTTTTATTTGATTGAATTGTAAATGTAATGATTGTATACTTTCACCGGATAACATAATTGATTCTAGGTGATTTTTTTGAGCATGAAGAGTTTCTAAATTATTCAATGTTGTTAAATCGACGTTTTTCAAATAGTTTTCTGAAAAGTCAAGATAATATATGGAACTAGGTAAATCATTTAGTTCGATCAACAGATTTTTAGCAATAATCAATTTAGTAATATTTCGCGGAACATGTATTAAATCAGTGATTTTACCTTCACTAAATGTTAATGTTCTCACATACTTATATTTATCGTCTTCCATGAAAGATAAGTCAATGGTTCCATATAATGGAATGTTTATCATAACATCGGTTATATTGTTAGATTCAATATCTTTCATGAAATTTTCCAAACTCTGTTGACCATTGTTATTATTTGTTAATATTTCAGCGCGCTCTTCGTTTATAATATTCATAATCTATAAGATATATTAATATTATAATATTTTACGCCATTGGTAAATCCGTAATGCGAGAACTTGATCGATTCATTTCTTTATAATCCCTGATTTTGGAGACAACGTATTCTTGTTCTCGTTGCATTTTTTCATTCATTTCATATGGCGTCATTGTTGGCTTTTTAAATAAATACAATATAGAGACTAATAATAGAAAAAACACAATAAAACAAGTAATGTTTATAACCCAGCTATATACTTCCATTTTCTTTTGATAACAATTATTGAGTGTAGTGTTCATAAAATTTTTCACGCCATCTTCTACAAGAGAAGGATTCATTATATTTATTTTTCATTTTAATTTAGTGTTCTTAACAAAATTACTATGTTAATACTTTATATATGAAATTCCCTAATCCATTTGAACCATTTACTCTTCAAGAAGGTGAAGAACAAGGAAACAATTTAGGTAATGAAGGGACTGAAAGAGGTGCTAAATTTACAAAAGAATATGCTAAAAATGTGGGTAATAAAATTGTTGGTGGAGTAAGTAGTGCAACTGATAAAATAATGAACGTAGTTCCAACCTCTGGATATATGGTATTGTTTTTCATTATTTTCTGGTGGATCATTTTCCAAAGTTTTTTGTATTTTTCAAATGACCCAGCTACAACAGATAGTTTTACTTTCTTTTCTACACTGGCTGTTTTTATTGGTGTATACAATGTAATCGCTTATTATTTTTATACAAAAGAAATAAGCATTCGTGCTCTAATAAATACAGGTATATTATCAATTTCAATGGGCGGACCCGTTGCATTATTATTATCTTTTTCCAATTCTTTTGTTAATGTATTCGGTAATTCTATTGGATATTATTTTAATTCAGCTGCTGCGAGTGAAGTAATGAATAAAAATTTTACGTCTAAATGTTTCCCAAGTGCCGAAATCGACTTTGGACCGTTAGTGAATATATTTCTAGTGAATTCAAGCGAAGACTTTTACAAAGACTTTTACAAAAACGCTAGTGATAATAACGATAATCAATTTGATATTAAATTGAAAGATAGAGTGAATATACCGAATTTGACAAATGAAATAAAGAGTATAGTAAATAGTAAATATATGATCGGTCATTTTGTATGGACATTTTTCACATCATTAGCGATTATTTTCACGAATTTTTATGAACTCATTTAACGTAACAAATTCAAAACAAATAAATAGGAAAATATTGCTAAAACAATGGCCATAAGCCATATAGGTACAACGGTTTTATGACGATATCCTAATCCGAATTTCCTAAACCCCCCGTCTTCGTCATATAAAAATGACGGTTTCATTGCATGTAAGCTAGTAAAAGCGAACAAAAATACTAAAATCGAGAAATTCAAAATATTCATTCTAATAAATTTTCTTGTGAGATACATTGAAATATATTATACTATAATTTCATAATATATTTTTATAGTTATCGATAATTAAAATTCATCAATTTCATCACCATATGGATTTCCGTCCATGAAGTCTTCTGGTAAATCAGAAATATCATATCCTTCGAGAACTATAGCCTCAACTGCTTCTGCGTTTTTATCATAGGTTGCTTTATCATATTGAAACAAGGATTTTTCTAACCCAACTGACCATTTACCCAGCTTATATTTCTTCATTTCATCTTCCATTGCCAAGTTGAATTTATCTAATTTTCCTAAATCATCCGTTATTTTCGTTTTCTCGATGTTCTTGAGTTTACGAGAACTTTTCATAATAGAGTCGTAGTTTGATAGCACATATTTTGATTTCATTTCCATATTATAAAATGCAACAAGTAGTTTCCCGACATCATGTAATAAGTCCTCTTGATTCGTCATTTCGACATCGAGTTCATATGATTCATCTACGCCAAACCCCTTTGTTTGTAGCGATTGATCTTTCAATGTTTCATTCATTGCTTTTGCTTGTTGTTTTTTGTTTATTAAATTCGCATTTAAATTATCGGGTTTGTTTGCAGATACAACGTATTCATAATACGTGGAATACCATAAATAAATATATAAAAGATGAATAGTTTCATTATCAAATAGCGATATAAAAACATTGTCATTTTTCTCTAACGGCATTTGCATTGGGATATTTTTCATGAATAGATTGAGTTGATTGAGGTTATACATGACTTCGCGGAGAACATCCATTAAAATTTTATTGTCTTTGAACTGTTGAATGTAAATCCAGTAATTTTCCATTTTTTGTTTTAAATTGGCATTATGGAAATCAGAAAAATCCCAATGTTCTGGCATTTGTTTATAAATGTCATTTGAGTTCAATAAGATACTAGGAATGTTTTTGGTATTTAAATAAATGGAATTTTGGATGAATTTGATTATATTTATTAAAGATATGTTCTCATCATTGGTGATATTAAGTAAATATTCTTGGAATTTATCAAACTCTTTATCGTTCAAATTGCCATAATCGTCAATAAAATCAACAATGTTTCGATACATGTTTTCATTTGCTCGTGCTAAATAATTTTTGAATTTTTTCGATGATTCTTTTTCTTCGATGAACATCTTTTGCGGATTATATTCTTCTAACATAGAACGTAGTAATTCACGGAATTTTGCATCAATAATAGAAGATTCAATGCGGTCAAATCCGTCTAATATATCCAAAACGATTTGTTTTTCGTGATATTCATTCAAATATGAAGTTCTCAATATTTTATTGTAATGGATGTTCATCATCATTAAATGGAAATCATTAATCTTAAATTTGAACCCATTCATTTTCAAAAATTGTATTTGTTCTTCTAATGATGATTTCGATGGAAATTCTCCGGGCTTTGATGAGAACATGTATAATAAATTCTGCGGAATAGGTAAATCACTGCGTAAATTATTGTAATATATAATTGTGTCATATATCAATGCTTCATCAACAATATCTTTTACTTCGTCGAATTGTGTTCTCGTTGATTCCAAATGATGTAAAATGCTTGCAAATGTATAATTATTTGTTTCTAATAAAGTATCTGATAGTTTGCGTATACTGACGATATTTTCACCGATAATCGGATTTTCATTTTCGAAATATTTCATCGAATATTCAAAGTTCTCATTACAACAAGCATTTTCCAAAAACGGTTCTTTAGTAGCTGTGGTTAATAAGGGTGTCTTCTTGAGAATGATATCATTGACTAATTTAATGATGTTGTAACTATGACTAATGATGCGACTTTGATAAACACCTATATTTTGATGTTGATCTCTATGTCCAGTTTTCAGCAAATGCACAAATTCCTTTTTGAATGACTCGCTTACATTTTTGACAGATACTTCATATGGAACAATTGGTGGTAAAAATCCCGTCCAATTTGAGACATTATGTTCTCGTATTATCACTTTATCGGGGTTTTTCACTAAATATTCGTTTTTGATTTTGTATAAGTTCTCAATATCACTTCTGGAAATATAAAATTTATCGATGACTTCTTTGCTTTTTTCTTTGATTTGCATTTTCTTCATTTTTTCAATCGAATTCCAAGGCACTAATTGATTTTTTAGTTTATGTAATACTTCAGCCATGTAATTCAAGGACGTTTCATTTTCAATTCCAGTGAAAGGATAACCACGCATTTTACGAGAATTATTCACTTCAAAAGATGGAATATGAGTTTGAATCGCTATAATGAGAGAACATGACAAAAACCAAAACATAAGTCTATTTTTATAGATATCATAAGGAATGGATGATTTCCCTTTCTTTTCCAATAAATCAGCGGCTGCTTTTTCATAAATAGCTCGGGTTTTAATATTCTTTTTATTAAGTTCCGTTGTATAAAATATAACAAAGTCTTTGATATCTTCAATTGGAAATCCCATTTCTTCACAGAGTTTATCACATACATTGTAAATCGTTTGTGTTTCTTCGCTTTCGTATAATACACGCGGTTTTAATTGAACACCATCATTTACCGCAATTTCTTCAAGACTGTCTTCCAATATTTCGTTCATATCTTTTGTCATTACTTCACTTGTTATTACACGGAAACCTTCTTCGTTGTATTCATCTGTAGCTACATATTCACGCTTCATAATTTCCAATCCACTATGTTCATCTACGATAGAATCGCCATCATCACTCAACTTTCCATGCTTTGAACAAATGTTCATGAGAACTTCATAATAATTATTTGAAAAATATGCATTTGCAAGTTCTCCGAAAAATCGCGGTAATAATTTGGTGTTGGTTTGTTTACAATAATACCAATGCTTATCTTCTTCAATTTCCACATCATACATAGGTTCTCTGCATACAGTATCAATGAATTTCAAAATATCACTATTTTTTTTGACAAAATCAGCTTGTCCTAAAATTTTATTGATTAATTTTACATACGGAGATACGATCATTTCTTCTGTTAGAGAACCTGACAATCCTAAATTATAAGAATAATTGTTATATCGCATTAATGCAATTTCATTCAATATTTTCATCTTATTATTGTGTTTGTAAATGTGCAAGAGCGTTTCTTTTATAGATGATTGGGTTTGGTCAAAGGACATATTTACTCGTTTTTCATATTCTTTGGTGATTCGCGATTTCTGTAAATCAGCCATTCTCATTTTTGACATTTGTTTCGACTCACACATATTATTTTGAGTGTTTTTCATACAACTTTCGCTGATATTGCAAAAAAGCGTATTGTTATCATAAAACACTTCCTCACTAATATCGTTATCTTGAACCCATTGATTTTTCATGCGAACGTAATACGATGTTTTTTCGCGCACTTCTTCTTCTATTTTAACTTCTTCTTGTTCCCTACTGGATAATTCGTCGAGCTTCAACTCTTTAGGTAACTTTGGTTTAATAGAGAGTATAGCATATGCACCTTCATCGACCTTCTTTTGTCTACGCATCAACGTTTCCGCCAATTCTTCTAAATATGCAGGGTCAATGCTTTCAATATTTGACATGTGTTTACTTTTCAGATTTTCTAATAAAAAGGATTTGAATTTGGCTGCATCCATTGCTTTTTCTTCTTTTTTATATAAATCGCGTATGAAATATGGTGTGTCATCGTATTCCGAATCGTAATAAATTTCTTGTCCATTATCACCTTGTAAATCACTAATCGATTCGTATTTTTTGGATAAGTAACGTCGTAAGCATTTTTTGGCGTCGATTTTATAATCCATATCATCAATCTTGGCAGGTTCAAAGCTGGGTAATAAATCATCTGGTGTTGTCAATTTACGGAAAGTTGCGTAATAAATAAGAGTATAAAACAAGTTGCAATAATCCAGATTTGTAATGTTATTCAATGTTTCATATGTCGAGAACTTCATATCAGGGTCTATTTTGTATCCATCGCGGAACATTTGAGTTATATCTTCATTATCAAACAGCAATTTTTCGATAGTGTTCATCAATCGTTTTTCGCCGGATTTATAAGAAACATAACCGTTAAATGTCTTCTTGTTTTTGTTATATTCTTCGTTAAATGATTTGATTTGCTCTTTGATGTAAAATCGAATACTGTCGTGTTGTTTATAACTAATGTCTTTTGTTTGAATATCAAAGCATTCTAGTTCCTTTGCTATTGTTGAAAACGAATACTTATGGCTCATTTTATTTTTCATGTAAAGAAACAATGTCTTTGTTTTCGGAATAATGTAGTTCAAATATGCATTATATTTGTCATCGCTTTCGTGTAAAATATCATCGATGATATAATGTTTGGAATGTTTAAAAAAATCAAGCTTCATTTCATCGTATTCATCGTGTTCTTTATTCAAGTCATCAATAATAGACGTTTGGATATTTTCGAAACACTCGTTTTGTAAATGACTGTATTCATTATATTCAACACGTTTTTTCATATTTGTTCCAGGTAAATACATCTTATTCTTTTCGATAAAATAAAAAGGACACAATACAAATGATTTCAGTGAAAATAAATCGTTATTGGTAATTGGTTCTTTTTTATATGTCACGGCGCCAGATTTAGATGTGCTGGAACGTGGTTCCATTAAACTCATAATATGTCTTTGAGTATTTGCATGCATTATTGGTGTTGATTCTTCTCCTTTGTCCATATGGAATACATTTGACCCGAAGTTTCCATCATTATCAATCAAAGAATCGAAATCCATAACGGCTTCTTCTCTATCTGCAAAACAATTGGCGCAATTAACAATATCATATGGTGTCATGTGTTCATTTAGACGTTTATATATGCTTGTGTATACTCGAGTGTTTTCGGAATTTTCGAAAATATTCAGAATATCTTGTAAATCATCTTCAAAATTGACAAGGTTCACCATATGTTCATCTTCATCGTTTTCATCTAATTTTTCTTTGAATATTTTTTTGCGGTTGGTTACAACAGGAACAATCCATTTATTAGAAAAATCGAATTTTTTGAGTTTTTCCACAAGTGGTTTATATAACGGACCTTTAAATATAGACGCTTTCACATTCTCATTTTCATCAAAAATAGAAAAATTATGCCTTAATTGTTTGTAACGTTCTATCAAAATGTGGATTTGGCGCATTTTTTTATTCGTGCGTGCACTATTGGGAACAATAGATAAAAACTCGTCTAATAAATCGTTGAGTTGAATACCAAGTGCATATGTTTTCTTATGTTCCGGTATTTCTACAAACTGTTTTACATCTTCCAAATCTTCACCAAATACAATATCATTTGATTCTAAATATTGAGCCTTCAAAATATCTTTAATATCTTCATCCGGCGTTTCTACATCCACGCCGTCTTCTTGTATTTCCTTAGTTTCTTCGGGTGAATCCATTGGTTCTCGAATAGTAATGGATTTAAATGGGATATTTTTTGGTATCCCCTTGTATTCGAAGTCTATGTAAATAATATCTTTAACAGGTTGAACGGTTGTGATCTCTATACAATCTTCTTCAATATTTGTGATTTTTCCAATGATATATATAGGTTCATTACCGCCAATATGAACATCGACCCATGTATAAAGCGTTAAATTATTTTGTTTTACATAACCCTTTTCATCACTTCTGCTTAATAAAGAAATTGCGGTAATGGATTCATCGTCTAATTTATTACTTGTTTTATTTAGTTTTTGAGATTCTCCAGTGGAAATATTGATAATTTCTACAATTTCATCATCAATATAATCAATATAAAAATGTTTTTGATGTAACTTCGAATTGGATGGACTTATGATTTCAATGATATCACCTAATTCTAATTCCATTTGAGCCACTTTTTTATTCGTGTTTTCCATCTTATTATATGTATAGACATTATTATTATTTTGATTTTTGTGTTAAAGTTATTTTGATTTTAAAAGGAAAAAAAGAAAAAATTGATTTAAAAAAATAGCAAAATATAATACAGTATAAATCACTCTCGTACAATGGCATTTATTCAACTCAACACTCAAGTTCAAGATATCAATGTTTCTAGAAAGGGTTACGACCGTTCTGGAAAGAGTTACACCATCGTCAACAATACAAACAGAGACGTTTGCGATGAATATGGTGTTTATCGTTCAATGATTCTCGATGAAAATAATGTTGTAACCTCCTTTGCACCGCCTAAATCCTTCACTGAAGATGTATTCTTTCAAAAGTACGGCACCGACTTTGTTTCTGACAAGTTCCAAATGAATCAAATCATCGAAGGAACCATGGTAAACTTGTTTCACAATGGCGACCATTGGGAGATTTCAACAAAGGGTGCGATCGGTGGACACTATTGGTATTATCGGAATTCGTATGATGAAGAAGATAAGAAGCAAATGACATTTCGCGAAATGTTCGTTGAATCTCTTGGTTACCCATGTGATACGGATTTCGAAAATATCGAATTGATTGGTTCTTTACCAAGAGACCACATTTACAGCTTTGTTGTGCAACATCCAGACAATCATATTGTATTGGACATTTTGTATCCAACTGTCTATTTGGTCAGCGTCTTTCGAAAGGACACGGAGAGTATTGTTGAATGGATTCCATTATCCACGATTGAGTGCTGGACCATGTTTAATGGTTCGCGTGTATTGTTTCCGCTACGCTATACCATTGAATGTGGCGAAATCGTGTCGTATAGAACAATAGACGACCTTGTAAATAGTGTGTTCAATCCAGGAATGATGGTAACAAACGTTGATTCTGGAGATAGGCTTGCAATTCGCAATAGCGAGTATTTGCGAATAAAGGATTTGCGTGGTAATAATCCAAACATGCAATATCACTTTTACTCGTTGATGCGAGCTGGTCAAGTGCCTTCGTTTTTGGAATATTTTCCAAAATACGAGAAGATCTTCGCGAAGTTCAGCAAGCAATTAAACGACTTCATTCGAACCATTCACGATGCGTATGTATTGTATTATGTGCAAAAGCGAGGGAAGCACATTGTTATTCCGCAAAACATATTCACGCACATTTACAAGTTGCACTATGACGTTCATATTCCATCACTCGCGACTGGGTCAAAGGTCATTATAACAAAGAAGGTTGTAACGGACTACATTCATTCGATGGAACCGAAGGAAATCTTCTACTTTATCAATAAAAAGGCGTAGAAAAGCGTGAGTAGTTAGTTAGGGATAGATAGTTACATGTAGTTAGAATTTAGTAAATAATAAATACTTTTTTATTTATTATTTTATAGTTTTCGTGTTTTGTTTTTTTTACCACCATTCTTTCGTTTAGCATTTGATCTACAAATACCATCAACACATCTTTTAGTAAAACAGTGTTGATTATCAGTGCATGTTTCTCCAATTCTTCTTTTTTGCTTATTAGCGACTTTCGCAACTCCAGCTTCTGCATCTTGTAATTTATGCGAATCACTAGTGCTGGATTGTCTTTGAGGTTGATTTAGGTTTTGTACAAAAAAGGATTTAGTGAAATCAAGAACACTTTTTGCAATGCCAAAAATTCCGGCACCTTGTTCTTGAGGTGGACTACCGCTGATCGAAGTAGCTTGTTGTGAACTAGTAATATCAATGAAAACATGACCTTTTACAGTTCTCAAAGGCGAATCAATTCGACCTTCAAAACATTTTTTATACATTTTATCAAATAATGCAACTGGATCTATTGTTGATGTTTTGAAATAATGTTTGAAATACCATTCACCGGTGAATGCAAAATCATTACCTCTTGAATCTAAAAATATTCTCATCATATCGCGTTTTGAAGCTTCCATTCTTGGTTTTATTGAAACGAAATAATTGACGAATATATTGACCCCATAATCAGAAAGAATAAAATTGGCAAAAACTATTTGCATCATGAGTGCATATAATTCTCTTTTATGGCGATCACGTTCTTTAATTTTACAATAATCAGAATCGAAATCAATTAAACGCACATCGACTGCACGGATATCCGAATTAATGACAGCATTTTTCGGTTTGATATCGTTACATAACATACCATGAGTAATCGCCATATTTTCAAATAAATTTGTCAGTTGAATTCGAATAGTATTATTATAGAATTTTTTGTCTTCTCTACTCAACCCAGGATAAACTTTTGTAAAAAATGTATCTAAATCAAATTCAAACCCTTCTGAAATACTACATATGTATAAATAAATTTTACCATCTACTTCTCTTTCAATGTAACTGTATAAATATAATTCTGGAGATAAATTTGCAGATGCAGCTAAATCCCAATTATATTTACTATTTTTTTCATCATCCTTTATTTTTTGTAATTTATGAGTCTTACCAGGTGTCAATTTAGCGGAATACTGTTGTTGTATTTGCATAAAACTTTGACCTTTACTAGATATTACCTTTTGATACGATGGTTTTTTTGCAACGCGAATTGCGACTTTTTTTTGAATATTATTTCCCAATGTTACTAAATACACAGCTACATCATTAAAAGAACCTGAACCATTGACGAGTAGTTTTTGTGACTTTACTCTACCATATTTAGGCTGTAACATATTGTCTAAAACATCTTTATATAAATCATTTGCGGTTTTATATTTTGTATTTCCTTTGATGGAATTCACAATGTAAGACATATATATAATATATAGAGAAAATTTGGAAATTTAATAAATATTATTATTGTATATGTATGATTATGTAATAATAGGAGGTGGTATATCTGGTTTATATAACTATATCAAGCTACATGAAAAGAATAGTCACTTAAAAATAAAACTATTGGAAAAAAACGATTATTTTGGTGGAAGGATAAAACAACATGAAGAAATGTATAATGGAAATAATTATTCGATCCCATGTGGTGCTGCTCGTTTCAATAATAATCACGTAAACGTAGTAAAATTGATGAAAGCATATAATCTATTGGATATGAGAAAAGAAAAAGGAAAATATCCTATTACTAAATTCATTGACTGTAAACGTCAATTTGACAAAAAATATGAAAATTCGATTGGATTCGAATATATAGATCAAGTAATGAAATATGCAGAAAATACAGAATTAGGGTTATTAAGGCATTTTACTTTCTACGAGTATGCGAAGCAATATTTAACACCTAAGGAATTAGATTTCATATTAAGTTCTTGTGGATATTCTGGACAATTAAAACATATGAATATGTTTGATGCATATTATTTATTTAAAAACGGAATACGTCAAGATTTGCGTTTTTGGTTGGGTAAATTTCAAATATTAATAAACGCAATGCTGAAACATATGAAAACCATGAAAGCCGAAATGTCGTTGCGTTCAAATGTATCAAGTGTTATATACGATACAAAATTGAATGCATATAGAATATCAATAAATCGCAATACCATCATACATGCTGAAAAAATTGTTTTTTGCATTCCTAAAGAGGCGTTATTAAAAATGAACATTTTAAAGCCAATATTTCCTATTTTAGAAAGTTCGATAACAACAAAATCACTTTGTCGTGTGTATGCCATTTTTGATCCACTAACGAGTCCATGGTTGAAGACTCTTAACTATAAGATAACAACAAACAATGAATTACGATTCATTATTCCAATTGATCCGGAAAAAGGATTGATTATGATTTCATATACAGACGATGAACATACTAAATTTTGGCATAAGCGCAAAAATAATCAGGTCATTATGAAAAAAACTATAGTGAAACTAGTGAATGATACATTTAATATAAAAATAAATGAACCATTAAAGGTGATTACTTGCTTTTGGGATTCAGGTGTAGCGTATTGGAATTCAAAGGTAAATAGTAGTCGCGTTAGCGAGTTTTTGATAAATCCTATGCCAAACATTTATATTTGTGGTGAAAACTATAGTCAAACTCAAAGTTGGGTGGAAGGAGCTCTACAAACATGTAATCAATTTTTATCAAGTCAGTAAATTATGCATTTGGATTCGAGAGTTGATTATAAGCTACACTCATTTTACAAAGGTTTACAATATAATTCAACGAATGTTGTTTGTTGATTTCAGAGGTTTCTTTTACCGGTTTTCTCAACATATCTATTGCGTGCAAAGCATTTGCAGCATTTGGAAGATTTACTAAATCGTCTTTGTAATCTTTATCTAAGAAATAATCAAGTTTACCATCTCTTAAAATGTCTCCATATGGTGTTTCGACATAGGTATACCAAATCTTTACAAGTAAACTCGCATTGGCGGTTTTTGTTAATTGAAATAAATTAATAGATGCTTTGATATCCATATTATCCGGAAATAGAATACTAAGTTCATCCATAAATTCGAATAAATGCGTGTTAAATAATTTCAAAATAGTAGTTTTATCGGTCATATGTTATTATAGTGTTTTTATTTTTAAATATATTTGTATAAAAATAAAATTATAAATCCATTGTTTTATATTGAAATTGAGGGGCATTTGAAACAGGAACATCCATATTACGTTGTTGTTGAAGTGAGTCGACAGTTACATTTTCATCAAGTTTATTAGGTCTATATTCATCTGGGGGCGTTTCAATAAACTTTTGATCTTGTTTAGCAGTTACGTAATTATACATTTGTCTTCGGCCTCCTACTCCTTTTGCACTAAGTTCTTCTGGTGTTAAATTATAATATGTAAATTGTTCTGATACAATATTGGATTTTGTACTTCCACTAAAGTCTTGCATTGCAAAACCAATAGGTTCTCCACTTCCAAAATCAGCACTTGCTAATTTTTCTTTCATCATAGGTTCGAAATGCTTAATAATATCATCGCCTAATATTAACTTATAATTATCATTGATTAATAATAACGCAGGAACGCTTTGGAGATTTGGAGGCAATAATGCTTTTTTACCGTCTTCTAATAAAATAACGGTTTGGTTCGTCTTTGGGTCTCTTGTGCGTTTATCTATACAGAAGGCATTTATATCATTTGTTAACCCACCTTTACTGAGAAACTTTATTACTTTTTCGCTGTGTTTACAATAGTTAGAATAATAAAGTACGTCCATTGGTTTATATTTTGAAATTTATATGAAAATATAAACGGATGTTTTTAAATAGATTTAACACACATAGTGTTTAATAATCGTGCCTTAAAGTAAATGATCAAATAAAAGAAGAAAAACATCACATATATACCTAGCATTTGCATTTTGTTTTTATCATTTGATAATAGAATTACAACAATACCAATCAAAGCAAGTAATGTGAAAATACCGCCGAAAATGGATATGATGTAAAAATACAAACAGTAAAATTGAGGAAGAGGACCAAAGAAGTAATTCATGAAATTCTCCATTTTATATAATGACGTGATATTTTCTTTCTAAAATAAAGAATCTAAATATATAATTTATAACTAAATATTATACATGGATGAAAAAATAACGTGGAACATCATTGATAAGTATTTCTACGACAATCCAAATATTTTAGTGGAACATCATATCGAATCATATAACGATTTTTATAAAACCGGAATATACAAAATTTTCAAAGAAAACAATCCTATATACATTCAATCAAACTACGATGAAACTATAGATGATTATAGAAATCAATGTTTAATATACTTGGGTGGTAAAGACGGGTCTAAAATTTATTTTGGTAAACCCATTGTTTATGATGACGATGATAATATTCACTATATGTATCCAAATGAAGCGCGGTTACGTAATATGACATATGGAATGACAATTCATTATGACGTAGATGTTGAATTTATTGACGTGTTAGGTGAAGACGAACCACCTTCTTTAATAGTTGACAACACAGTCGATGTGGAAAAGGAGACCAAAGAAGATTACGTTGAAAAGAAGAAATTCGTTGATTTTAAAACACTTGTATTAGAAGATGAAACGGCCGAAGTAAAAGGTGGTATGGCTCCTAAAGGTAAAACCAAGCGAAAGAAGCGTAATGTTAAGCCATTTGATATGACAACTGCCATGACATCAGATTTACGAAAGGCATTAGAAGAATCATTGATTGGCTCGAATAAACAACTACGTAAACATACTTACGAAAAAGTGTATTTGGGTAAATTTCCAATTATGGTCCAATCTGATTTTTGTTTATTAAATAACATGCCACCTGAATTACGTTTTAACATGGGTGAATGTAAACACGATAAGGGCGGTTATTTTATTATTCAAGGAAAAGAAAAGGCCATTATTAGTCAAGAAAAATTCGCCGACAATGTTCTATATGTGAAAAAGCGAGCAATCGAAACAGAAGAAGGTGTTCACCAAGACATATTCAGTGTAGAAATCAAAAGTGTTTCTGAAAATGTATCTAAACCAGTAAGACGTTTGTTTGTCACTATTGCTGAGGACGGAGATATGGGTTTAGCGAAATATACAAACAAAAACATTTTAGTAAGCATACCTAATGTTCGAAAACCAGTTCCATTGTTTATAGTGTTTCGTGCATTGGGGATCATTAGCGACAAATCCATAATAGAAATGTGTTTATTGGATATTGAAAAATATGAATATTTATTGGATTTATTTATTCCAAGCGTTCACGATGCAGGTGGTATTATTTCTCAAAAATTGGCAATTGAATATATATCGTTTTTAGTAAAGGGTAATAAAGATGAACATGTTTTGGAAATATTAAGCGATTACTTTTTACCGCATATTGGCGAAACAAATTATTATGAAAAAGCACATTTTTTAGGACATATGGTTTTTCGTTTGATTTCTGTATATAATGGCATGGAAAATCCAACTGATAGAGATGACTTTCAACATAAACGTATTGAAACCACTGGTTCGCTTATTTCCGAATTATTTCGCGAATATTTCGCCATGCAACAAAAATATATTCGTCAACAATACGATAAAACATTGACACTTAATAAGAATCAGTTCTCACATGACCTTTATTCTTTGTTCGAAATGAATAAAAATTACATTTTCAGTAATAAAATAGTGGAAGATGGATTCAGAAAAGCATACAAAGGTAATTGGGGAGCAAAAGAGCACACAAAAAGAATTGGTGCCGTGCAGGATATGAATCGTTTGTCTTTTAATGGTTATTTGGCACATATGAGAAAAACTAATCTACCGTTTGATAGTAGTAATAAAAATCCAGAGCCACGTCATTTACATGGTTCTCAATGGGGATTCATAGACCCAATTGATACGCCAGATGGAGGTAATATTGGATTACATAAACATTTAGCAGTTGGAACACATATTACAGTTGGGTCTATACCGCGAGAACATGTTATAAATTGGTTGCGAGAAAAAATCACATTGCGTTTGTTAAATGAAAGTAGTCCCAAAACACTTTCCAATATGACAAAAGTATTTGTTAATGGTTTTTGGGCAGGATGTATTTACAATCCGTTTGATTGTGTTGAAAAAATCAAGGCTTACCGAAGAAATGGATTAATATCTTTATATTTGAGCGTTTCGTTTAATATCAGACTCAATAGTATTTTCATTTTCTGCGACAGTGGTCGATTGTGTCGTCCGATTTATTATCGTGATGTTGATGGAAAGCTATCCATTGAACGTGAAAAATACAAGGAAAAGTTATTGAAAGGTCAGTTCTCATGGGAAGACTTAGTAACTGGGTTCAATGAAAAGAAAAACGCTGCGTATTATAAAAATCATAATTTAATATTTGAACCAGGAGAGTTGTATGAAGGATTACACGAAGAAACTAATATCAATAAAATCGAGAAGATGAAAGCACACAAAGCATTAATCGACTATATTGATAGTAATGAAAGTTCAACGGCTTTAATATGCATGGATTATGGAGATTTTGATAAAAAGAAGTATACGCATATGGAAATCGATAAGTCTCTCATTTTTGGAACTTTGGCCAATCAAATTCCATTTCCCGAAACCAATCAAGCACCGCGTAATATGTTCTCATGTGGACAAACAAAACAAGCAACTTCTATTTATAGCACCAATTACGTAAATCGCATGGATAAAAGTGCAATTGTATTAAATACTGGACAAATTCCTTTAGTTAAAACACGTTACATGAAATATTTTAATAACGAGGAAATGCCTTATGGTGAGAACTTGGTCGTAGCGATTATGTGTTATGGAGGTTATAATATGGAAGATTCATTGTTAATCAATGAAGGTTCTATTAAACGTGGTATGTTTACAACGACTTATTATAATACATATGAAACACATGAAGAGATTGAAGAGTCTGGTGATAATAAAACAGAAACTTTGTTTGGAAATGTCGATAAAAAATTCGAGGTAATAGGAAAGAAAGAGGATTATGATTACAATTTATTAGATGATCATGGTTTGATAAATGAAGGAACACAAGTAACCGAAAAAAGCATATTAATTGGAAAATATACTAGATCTCAAGATGCTCCAAATAGAGACCAATCTGTATCACCGAAAAAAGGTCAATTAGGGGTTGTTGATAAAAGCTTTATGACAAATGATGATGAAGGTAAGCGCATTGCTAAAGTGCGAATTCGGGATATGCGAGTTCCTAATTTGGGTGATAAAATGGGTTCTCGCGTAGGTCAAAAGGGGACAGTTGGATTAGTAATACCAGAGTCGGATATGCCATTCACGAAAAATGGTTTGAAACCAGATTTGATCGTAAATCCACATGCAATTCCATCAAGAATGACTGTGGGACAATTGATCGAATCACTCACTGCGAAAGGGTGTGTCATGATGGGTGGATTTGGCGATTGTACTGCATTTATTAACAATGGTTCGAAAGCGGAAGTATTTGGTAAATTGTTGACACAAAACGGCTATCATTCAAGCGGAAATGATATTATGTATAATGGTATGACGGGAGAACAAATTGAAATGGAGATATTCATGGGACCTACATATTATATGCGTTTGAAACATATGGTAAAAGACAAAATAAATTACAGAGCTCGTGGACCAAATGCCACTTTAACGCGTCAGCCGGTGGGAGGAAGAGCCAATGACGGAGGATTAAGAATTGGAGAAATGGAACGTGATACTATAATTTCGCATGGAGCGGTGAACTTTTTAACAGAATCAATGATGGAGCGGGGTGATAAATACGAAATGGCGGTGTGTAATAATTCGGGAATGATAGCCATTTATAATCCTGATAAAAATCTATTTTTGAGTCCAATATTAGACGGGCCCATTGTATTTGATGGTTCAGTTGAAGGAAATAATCTTCACATTGAGAACATAAGTGAATTTGGACGCAATTTCAGTGTGGTTCGAGTGCCATATTCAATGAAGTTATTAATGCAAGAGCTGATGGCGATTAATGTTCAAATGCGAATTATAACAGAATCCAATATTGATCAAATTGAGAATATGTGCTTCTCTGATAATATTAAGAAACTTGCTAATATCGATGATTTTGGTAAGCTCATTGGAGTCGTGAATCGCAAACTCAATGACAAAGATGTCAAAGATAAAGGTTTGATGTTAGAAAAGAAGGAAACGCCAGAAACAATAAGTCCGGATTACCCAGACGATTCATTTGAATTTAAGCCCGACGAAGAATCGGAAACAAATAAACAATCACTGAATAGCGATGAAAGTCCACCATATTCTGTAATTGATCAAATGAGACCAAAAACAAAAGCTTACGATATGTTCAAAGAAAGTATGTTACAAAAAAATCCTATTTTGGACGAAGAAAGCATTATTGATTCATATCGCGACTTTACTAAAACGGGAAATATTCCAAAAACAATGACAGAACCCACCATTAAAGATGAACAACGTGTAGTCGGTGGTAGTGTTTGTTTACGCGATCATCCTAAAGATGAATCTAATAAATGGACAATCAAAAATATATCACCTGAATTTTATACCATACAAAGAAGTAATAAAAGAGATTTAGATATTGAAAACGACATTAAAGTTGTTGAAAAAAATGCTGTTTATTCACCGGAAGAAATGGTTATGTCAATGGCATTACCTGAATCGCATATACAAGAACAACATCAGCAACCATATTTTCCAGAAATGGGTAAATCGATGGTGTTTGCCCCATCTATTACTGTGCTCGGAAACAATAATGATCATGTAACATTACCCGAACATACAATGACACCGCAACAAACACAACCATCATATCCTGAATATTCAAGTGAAACATTGGATCAACCAATCGAACCAATTGTAGTAAAAACAAATGAATCTCCCAAAGAAGAAAGCAATGGAAAATTAGATAAAATCGACTTTTCCAAAGAGTTAATTATTAAAAAAATATAAAAAATTGATTGTATAATATATTATCAATACATATACTATACAATGGACAACCACATATTGAAGATATCCAAGTCACGTAGGAACATATTAGATATATTGGAAACTTCCTTGAATTATAACGTCGAAGATTACAAAAATTTCAATATTAATGAAATCGATGCAATGTATAACAACGAACAGTTGGATATGTTAATTGAACATAAGGATAACGATAAAAAAATATACATTAAATACACGGTGTCTGGTAAACAAATGCGTTCGAACATCATTGACAAGTATATAGAAGATTTATATGATTTAGAAAAGGTATTATCAAAGAATGATACTTTGATCATTGTATGTCAAGATGAACCAAATGATACATTGATACAGCATATGAAGCATCTATATTTATCAAGTGGTATATTTGTTGTCATGAATACATTGAAACGCTTGCAATTTAATATAACGAATCATAGTTTAGTTCCACCAATGACAATTTTAGATGAAGAAAGTGAACGCCAACTATTAGAAAAATATAATTTGAAATCAAAAAATGATTTGGCTGAAATAAGTCGATTTGATCCACAAGCAGTGGCTTTATTGATGAGACCAGGAGAAGTCGGGAAATTCGAACGTAATAGTATTACGGCGTTGAATTATGATTATTACAGAATTTGTGTGTAAATAAAATAACTAGAGTTTATATATGGCAGAAATCGATATTGGATATAAGAAAAATGATTTTTTATGGAATCTATATCCAGATGCAAGTTGCAATTACGACGAAGGCTGCAGAGAGAATCGTGAATTATCCGAAGATTTATTAAATATACAGACCAGTCACAATGGTTCCGACGAAAGATATAAAGACAGTCTCGATTTTTTCAATCGCAAACTGACGGATATATTTGCTTTAGTCGTAGGAATTATTTTAGGACTTTATTATGTATTTATCAATTACAATACTTTCAGTACTGTTTCCATGGGGTCAACAAATCAGATTGAATTGACGAATAATAATGCTCCACAAAAACAATAAAATATCTTTTTAAAATATATGAACTTGAAAAGATATATTATATTTTTTTTGATATTTATTTTATTAATTTTAATAGTGCCTATTTTCACAAAGAAAAAAGAAGGATTGACGACTAGAACCGGATTAATAAGAGAATTAAATATAGGTGATACGATAGATGGTATAAGTGCTCACTTGTATAGTTCAAATCGTTTAATGCGGATGATTTTTGATAATGGTTTGAAAATTCAAAAAGTAAAATTCAAAAACCAAGTGCCACAAATAGAAGAGGGTATAACAGATACAGGCATTTTTGAAACCCATTTAGAAGCCACCGATAAAAAAATGGTGAATATGTTGGCAAAGAGTCTGACATTTGATGCCACTGGTATAACTTTATATGATAAAACGTTGAACGCAGAAAATGATGATAATTCGATTGTAATATCTGTTCAAAGTGAAAGAACCCCAATCAAAGTCACAAATGCAAATTTCAGTTTCAATGATTACAAAATAGTACTAACTAACGATGGAGATTTAGTAGCAATAAACAGTCTGAATCAACGATATCCTCTATTATCAAAAGGAGTTAATCGTTTTATAGACCCTCCGACAAATTAGTTATTTTTTTAATGTAAACATATATTATAATATAGTTTCATGACGACTAATGAATGTAACGATTATAATAATTATAAAGACAATATGAAGTGTATTTTAAATGGAGCAAAAAATGATGAAGCATTATTCGAAAAAGAGTTGATTATATTAGAAAAACTAAATAAGTTTAATAAGTATCATGTTTGTCATATAAGGAAAACATACAATGATGATATTTACCCTGACTCGCAAATTTATTTAAATGACGAAAAATGTGAAGATTATGATTATAGTGATGCATCTATGGCACAATTATACAATGAAATTATTAAGGAAATAGATGAAATGACCGAATTATTTAATGATAGTGACGGTAATACTAATAATGTAGATATGGCAACATTGAACTCGTTGTCAAAATCAAACAATGATATTAGAAACGATTTAGAAATAAAAATGAACGATTTGAAGGGTGTAAAGGGATCACTACCTGATTTGGCAAAACGTGAACTAGATGGCACTGTATATGCGTCTATATTATGGACAACTATGGCGACATGTCTTATTTATTATACATTTACAGCATTATAATTATATTAAAATTATTTATAAAATATTAATATAATTATATTATAAATATGAGTTGTGAAAGTAAAATATATAATGAAATTAATACATTATATCCAGAATTGAATGACATAAAAAAAAATAATATATTTGTATATTCAGAAGTTAGTGAACAACAACAAATACCGATTGACGTCGGTCCGATTATTGATGATGAATACAACTTGAATACGGGTATGTTGAAAATGTATCAAAACTGGTCGATACCAAATGACTTGGATACATGTATTTACAATGCCCAAAAAACGTATAGTAAAATAAAATATGACGAGAACAGAGATATTGAAAAAAACATAGATAAACAATCGGGACTTTTATTTAGAACACTTCGTTTAGAAAATGTAAGAAGTTATCGTGTCAATATGTTTGACGATCTTGATTTTAATAACAATAATTTATTGACGTCATTTGCAATAACTGATGGTTTTTCAACATTTGAAAGTTCTCAATATGAAGGATTTACATTAATAGAGAACTTTGAAAGTCCGAATCAAATGTATAACAATGTAAATAACGATTTTACAAACTGTTTTGATATATTCGGTTATTTTTACCCGAAACATAGCGGAGAACATACTTTCAAAATATGCGATGGAAATATTGATTATTTGTGGATATCAAATGACAATGCAATTTATGATTATACTGTTTCCAATGCAGATATCAATAAAAATACATTGAATATGGGTAATGGAAAAGAAGCAAAAGTAATGATGATAAAGGGAAATTATTATCCTATACGTATTCATATTAAAAAACAATCATCTTCACAATATTTATTACAAGTGAGTGATCCCAATGGAATGGCTATAACATCGAATAGTGGTGAACATAACTATTTTGTTACGTTATTAAATAGTGGTAACGTTTATTATAAAGAGCTTTTATATTTTTCTTTGACGAAAACAGATATTGAATCGCAATATCAATGTTATTTTATTGAGAATAATAAACCAAATTATGATGCTATACGCAATATGAAAACTAATCCGCCTTTTATTTACAAATATGCCGAAATCCCAACGGAAATTACATATGAAAGTGGAGTGTTTCATTGCGAAGGTGCACAAGGTGAGAACATTTTAGTAGGTGCAGATGTCCCTGAAGGTGGATACATCGAAATAGTAGATGCAAAATGGGGATTGGACAATGACGTAATGATTGATATTCCCAAAGTAGAAATTGAAGACATTAGTGATCCAAATATTATTACACGAAAAAATGAATATGAATATGAATATACAACCGTGACTACTCACCCACCCGCAAAATGGAATGGTTCTATAAGAAATGGTTTTTATTATAAAGAATATAGAAATAAAGGCGATTGGAACGGGGACGATGGGTTTTTCAGTAGAAATAAACCGACAAATGATCCTGTGAATAAAAGTCAATTGAATTCGACTCATCAAACCGTTAAATCCATCGGTGCAGCTAATGGGTGTTACGGTTGTGGTGCAGGTGCTGCGGTAGTTTCTTGGCATAATATAGCAGCAAATAGTACTTATGTATTTGAAGCTGATGAAATGACGCCAATTGATAAATCTTGGTATAGACAGTTTAGAGCAGACATATACAGATGTAGAATACAAATTTTTATTAATGATGAGTTAAAGATGAATACTGCTGACTATAACGGAATACAAACCCCACATATAGATCCTTTTCCCAATAATGATTTGAAGAAAATTAAAATTATAGTTGGCACACGCGGTCATTCTGGAGCTGTTATGTTGTCATATCGCCGTAGATTTAAATGGGGACGTGATTGGCATTGGGGGCGTTATTACACATTTACAACGGATTATAATGGTGGTGGAAAATGGATGTGTCCAATCGAAATCAAACATAGATGGGAAGACTTTGGTAAAGTAAAACAAGTAGAAATACCAGATACTGTGAGAAATAAAGAACAAAGTGTAAATCGCAGTGAATATATTGATCCCACACCACAACAAGAAGTGATTAATTATATTCCTACTTCATTCAAAGCCGTTGAAGATGTTACAAACAAAATCAAATCTTTAATAAATGGGCAAATGAGAACATTGACACTGGATGGTAATTATGAAGCTTTATCTGGACCTTTTGATGAGAAAGTCGAAGAAAAAATAAAAAACGAAGAATTGCAAAAGAAATTGCGTATTCAATACAAATATTATTTACCAAATCCACAAGGAACATCAAATAAAAAACTATATATATCAGACGAGGGAAACCTTATATTGGCTTATGATTATAATGATGTAACAAACGAAACAATCATTTCAACGGTGCCAAGTGATCAATTATGTCCATCTGGTAATGTTTGTTCCGGATTGTTCAAAATAGAAAATGATGGAATGTTGTCTTTGTTGAAAGATGGTAATTCTATATGGAGCACAACGACTTCTTCATATAAAGATTTTGATGCACAAAGTAGTTCTGCAAATTCATTTTCCTTTCCCGAAACAGCTCGCGAAAACGGGTTTTGGCGGGACACGCTTCCGAAATATTTTTTTGAAAAAGGTGAAGTGTTATCATCGGATAATTCTATCATATCAGAAAATCATAAATTCAAACTGACATTTAGAGATAATAAATTAGTGGTTGTATATTGTTTGGACCCGTTTATTAGTGATAATGTCAATTATACAATATTGAATCATAATGTGATAAAACAAACAGACGGAAAATCAAAACAAATATATTATTTATATCGTATTAATGCGAGCGATTTAATGGGTAAAAAAATATTGAAATATGAAGATAAAATTAACAATACGAAAACAATGCAACTACTTCCGAACAATTTCGGTGAAGTATTACAGTTTACGCAGTATGAAGAAGAACAAAATGCATTACCACTTATGAATAACGATGACTATGTAAAAATAACAAATAATGGCAAAGTAGGTAGTTATATATCAACAAATGATAATTTAGAAGAGTGTAAAACCAAATGTCAAGAAGACAATAATTGTGAACACTTTTTTTTCATGAACACGAGCACCGGAGATAAATGTGTTATGGACAAAAATTCGAATTCTCTTCCGGTTTATACAACTTCTCAAACAAATATGTCAAAAGTGACAAATAATATATCAGCATCTAATATGTATAGAAAACAATATAATATAAAGTCATATTGTGCATCGAATTTAACAACATCGCTAAATAGTGAAGATGCGAACGCATTCAACGACTTTAATATGATTTATGATGGCAACCTGAAAAATGACCCATTCAAAACGTACTTTTGTAGTGATGATAAATATTGGGAATTGAGTGATAAAATAACAGGATTATATAATTCTACATGTAAATCAAACGTAGAAGCCTTTAGTAATAAAGAAGGATTTGCTGAAAAATGCGGAACTATTGAATGTATAAATGAAAAACTCAATTATTTACGCGATTCGCAAATTAGCGACATAGAAAACAAACAGGGTCAAATAAACCAAATTTATAATACAATCAATGGAGAATATCAAAAATTAGATAGCAATGTTGAAACGGTTGTACTAGATAATACAAAACAAGAAATACCGGATAAATATAGGAAGGTGTTATCATCGGATTCGCCGAATACAAATACAAGAGATGCTCGTGAAGAAGATTCGAAAACAATGTTGATGTATGAAAATACGTTTTATACAGTAGCTACAATTTCTATGGCGACATTTCTAATTAGTGCAATTATTTTAGCGCGTGATTAAAAAATAAAGTCAAGTCAATAAATTATTGATTATTATATTATAAAATGTATAATTATATAATATAATGAGTGGTGCAAAAGTAGATTTACAATCATTGATAAATATTCAAAAAGAAATAATATCAGATGTAAATCGTATTCCAGTAGGTCAGCAAAATACCGAAAGTGGAGAAAGTTATGCAACCGAGTTAAATGATCGTTTAGATAATTTGGAAGATGCGTTGAACGAATCTGGTAGAAGTTCAGCCAATATTGTTTTGAAACAAGGTGAAATTTATGATATTCTAAAAACGGAGAATAGTCGTCTAGAAAATGACTCACGAGCAGTAGATGATGCAAGAAGTGGTCAAATACGCGAAATCAATATGAACAAGTCTTATATATTACGTTACCAGGCTTATAATAAACTAATATATTTAATCATTTTTTCTACTCTGTTAGTTATGGTGCTTTTATTTGAAGGAAAATACATTCAATATTTACCGTCTTATGTTGTTGAAATTTTTTATATTATTATCATAACCGGAACAATTTTGATGGGGTTGTATATTATTGCAAATATAGCGTCTCGTGACAAAATGGACTTTAGTAAATTCCATAAGGACGGTCCAGAAGAAATAACGGATGCTGAAAAGGAAAAAATACGTGAAAAGAAAGTTGAAAGCGGTGACTTAATGGGATTATTAAACACATGTTATGGTGAAAAATGCTGTAACGACGGAACTATATATGTTGACGGAAAATGTATTGTAGACGTTTCTAATAATGCCGTTCCTGAAGAACAGCCATCAACTGAAGGTATGGCTCTATTAAAAGATGTATATAAATACGGAAGTGTATGTGCATATGATCCAAATATGTTATTACATGTTAAATTTTAATGTAACTTTAAGATATATAATGTCATTGGATGTTTCTATGATCGAACATCAAAATCAAAAATTAGATGAAAGTATTCATAACGTGAAAGACAGATATTCAACGGACAATCAAAAGTCTTATTATTTATCATTAAAAAAGGATACAACAAATATGTATGTTAATATTCTTATTTTTGTATATTATGTCGTAGGTGCTTTAACCGCGTATATCATTTTTGTTTCAAAATCAATTGGGTTTACAAGTAAAATATTTTTAGTTCTGCTCATTGCTATTTATCCTTTTATAGCAACCTCTATATTTGTGTTTTTATATCAACTCTTCATGTATGTTTTGGCATTGATAAAAGGAACACCATATGAAAGACAATAATTTTCGTAATATTATCAAAATTATTGCTTTTAAACATCGTCTTCATTGATATCATCAAAATCATCATCCACATCAACAATATCGCGCGCATACAAGATGCGACCACCGTGCCACCCACTTCCTTCGCCTCGAATGGAGAATTTCTTGAAGCGCTTGTCTTTGTCCATGTAGTCATGAACTTCTTTGACAGATGGACCATTGCGTCCATAAGTAGTGTTGAACCAAACATTGAATTCATTGGCAATTTCTTCTTTTCTGATTTTACCCTTTGGATCCACTTCGATCTTTTCATCAATGAATTCTGCAATATGGTCTTCTCTATTTCTGTATTTACGTGATGATTCGTTCACCATTTTACAAGGGGTGATTTTACCCTTTGTTTTCATCGCGATTTCCACTAACATTGCCATAAATACTTCTTTCCAAACTGGAAATTTTTCATTTAATGATGTATCCTTCAAATATTGATGGGGAAATTCTTCATTCGGTTCTGGAGTTTCTGAAAATTGTGAAATGAAATCAACTACAGCGAGACGTCTCCACGTGCCGTCATCTTGAGAATTGACTTTCATGAAATAATTCGAACAAACGACAATTTTACATTGAGGTCGAAATGTAATAGGCATACCGAACAACTGTCTTCCTTTGATGGGTTCAATACCACTAGTAAGCTCTTTCATAGGGCCTTCATTTATGGCGTCATTTTTTGTAGGCTCTTGCATAACAGCCATTCGAAGACCGCGCAACGAAACAATATCTGGAGATGCTGAACCTTGTTTTTGTCTGGATTGCGTAATGAGCGAAATAGAGACAGCTCCGTCATAATAGTCACCCAAACAAGAGGCCAATAGGTCTGTGAATACTGATTTACCATTGGAACCACCGCCAATATAAATATGCAGATTTTGGTTAAAGTTCACGCCGATTAATACTGACGCCAAGTGTTCCCACATGTAATCACGTTGAGCTTTTACCGGAAATAGTTTCTCCATAAACGAATTGATTTCATTTATGATAGGACCATCACGTCGTTCATCTAATTTTTTGTAGTTAATGTTTGTGCATTTTTCCAAATAATCATCAGGGCGTCCAGGTCGAAAGACCCCTTCTTTGAAATCGATAACACCATTTTTAAAACACATTAGCCAAGGATTGCTATCCAATAAATCGAGGAATTTTAGGTCAGGATCAAAGAATAGTTCTCGACCTTCTTTCAATATATGATCCTTTTGTGTAGTCATGCTGAGTTTGTTGATGATTTCAAGAACCTTATTTGCCAAACTTTCTAGTAACTTCAGTTTTTCGTCTGACTGTGATTTATCGCACAAACTAGCCGAATATTCATCGCATTTTTTACGATAAATTGCACGCAATTCATTGGAAATAATACGTCGAAGAGATGTTCCCGAATCGTCTTCCAGCCAACGATGATTCACAAACCGAAACCATTTATCACCTTTAATAGAGGCACATACATATTTATCTTTTGTCATCAAATATAAGACCTTCGCCAAATCGGCATCACCACAACCAATATTTTTTTCGCTACGACTCACACCCATTAAGGTAATATTCTTCAGTGTCGCATTCACATATTCATCAATATTCGCATTTCGCACGTTGATAAACTCTTGATGATTCGCGTCTTGTTTTGCCCAATAAATAATGGAACCGCGTTTTAGACCGTTTTCTTCAGCGTCTTCAAATTGACTCCATTTATCACATAATTCAGGAATAGAGCTATATTGAAATGTTGGTGAACGAGCACTAAACGCAATCCACGACAAAAGCATCTTATTTGAATGATTCTTCAATGCCCATCCAACGCGTATCCATTTTTCATAAGAACCATTTCCATAATACTTTTCGGGTAATATCATTACCAAGTCATGTAATTCTCGTAATTCATATTCGTCGAGCTGAAATGAAGATTTGAAAGTTTCAATCAAATCGTTCAATTCTTCTTTATTGGAAATAGACAAAATAGGCGTTGTTTGATTCATCAAAGATGAGCTTGAACTTCTGGGAGTAATTGTGCGTTGAGGTTTTGCTGACTCTGCTTCATATTTGTCACACGCTACTTTGAAATCATTTTTCAAATAAAACTCAGGATGCTCAGTATACCGAACCGATAACTTTGGGAAATCCGTGCTCCACTTAAATCGGTCTAATTTACTCTTCTTTATTAATACACTGTCATCTTCATCATTGTATTCACAGTCAAATATATTGGTAAGCGTGTATTTTTCATGGTCTGGTTTTTTAGAACCGTAAAGCTGCCAATTCACACACCCCTTGCAAACACCTTCGTCAATTACTTCTTCCCAAGAATTTTGCAAAGGAATATCACCCCATTCTTCGTTAATTTCTTCCAATACTAATTTACGTAATAATATTTGCGCCGTTCGTGGCAATTTGATACCGATAATCATATGAATACCATCCTTGGTGATCTGTTTTTCTTTCAATTTATTTACATTGGGTTTTTCAAATATATATACAGGAAAACGCTCATCGTCAAATTGTAAAATGTGTTTGTTTAGTATATTTACATAGAGGTTAACAATAGATGAAATATGAACAGGTGTATACTGTTTATTGTCGACACTATAGTCGTATCGAAAATCAAAGTCAACTGCAATAGGACCATCTTCCAATTGTTTCTCTGTAATGAACTCATCTTTATTATTTTTTATGACTGAATTGTAGTAAGTTTGAAGAAAATCCGAATACTTTTCATCAGGAATACAAAAACTACCACCTTTTATACTAGTATTTGTTATACTTCTACTCTTATCTCCTTTGTCAATTTTATACGATTTTAAAAGCTTTGAGTAGGTTATTGACTCATTCATAGTTAGTTATAATATATTCATACTTTTATTTTTTTATTTCAATTTTTTAATTATTAATACGTCTTTAATATAGTGGTTATAAGCATAAATGCAGTAATAATTGATACTGTATTTATGATATCTATTATATAATGGTAACGTGAATATATTTCTAAAGATTTCATAAAAATATAGGTTAAATATATATATGTCTGCTTACGCGGGTATTCATTTATTTGAAAATGGTGAACCTAGATTTAGAGATCTAGCTCATTCTATTCGAAGAAACACAGATTCAATATGTAGAATGAGCGTTAGTTCCGAATATGTTTCTTATTCTTTAGAAAATTGTAGTTACTTGATGGTGAATTTACACAATAGAGATGTGAAAGGATTTTCGACAATATATGAATATGATGATTATTTATATATAGACGTTATATGCAACTCACCAGGAGATACATACCATAATATGGTTACAAGAACTTCAAATCCAAATATTAAAACAGGAAAACATATGATAAACGCAGTAATTGAATTAGCAAAATCAAGAGGAAAAGGTTTCGTTCGATTAAGTGCATTGATGGATGTAATTTCTTATTATCATTATTTAGGATTTACTTTTATGTTGGAATCTGAAAGTGGCGATAGGCGCGGATTTATCAAAAGAGATGTTCAAGCATTGAATTCAGCATTGAAAAAACTGAAAGAAAATGAAAAAATAATTGCAGATAAACTACAATACGATATTTTGTCAGCGAAAGAAGAAGATGACCACTATAAAATAGCAGATGATGCTAATAAAAATTTATATAAAGTAATTAAACATTATCCAGGATTTTATTCGGAAAAAAAACAAGCAGAAATTGCAACATTGAAAGGTCATACACGAGTAGCAGATATTCCTGAAAACGGTGTCCCTATGATATACAGTATTCCAAGGAGTCGGTCTCGATCTCCCGCTCGCTCTCGTTCAATTGGACGTGCACGTAGATCCACAGCAAGAGGAGGTTACCGATTTAATACTAAATCAAGAACTCGCAGACGCCGTTAAATATCAACACCATTAACCCATGTATTTTGCGGTTTAGTTCCCATCCATATTGCATTTATCGGGTCGTTCTTTACTTTAACGACATCATAAAAACCATGATTTTTCATACTTGTCTTCATATTTGAGTTGTAATAATTATAAATATGAGGTTCGGTCACTTCGAAGGCCCATTTCCTAAATTGATTCAAGATTTCGTCTCCTTTTAAAACATATGGATCCAAATCTACAACAACTAGAACGCCACCCGGTGTCAATAAACGATGCATTTCATCGATAATAATATGCGTTGAATTTTGAGGAACTTCATGAAAAAGAAAATTACAAATAATTAATTCGAAACTTGCATCGTTAAATGTAGTACGTTCGGCGTTCGCGTGTACATAATGTATACATGTTTTTTGTTTTTCAGAACGAAATGCCCCTATTGACAAAAAATATGGACTCAAATCCAATCCATAAATATTTTCTGTTTCGGGAAATCCTCGTTTAATATACTCGGTTGAAATACCACCCGAGCAACCAACGTCCAATATACTTTCAATGTATTTAGGATTATTGTTGAATATATCATATTTTTTTATGTATTTTCGTATATTTGATGTTACGTTATTACGGACCCATCTTTCAGAATCCATAACACATACATTTTTCCAATAATTAGCACACATTGAACGTGATGCTGCTTCGTTTTCTTGTGCAGCTAACCAGTTCATATTTCCATCATCGTAACCATGGAAGGATTGTAAAAAATAATCAGGATAGCATATGGATTTATTTTCGATTTTTTCTTTCCATTGTTGCAACTCTTCGAAGTTACAAGGAAGCTTATAATACTGCGTAAGTTCGTTCCAATCAATACCTTTTAATATTGCACGGCGAATGAACCATTGACGAGCTTGCTCTTTTAATGGTGCACTTACAAGTTTCCATGAAGTCGGAACTTTATTGGATGGGTGAGATTGTAAAACTTGTCTTTGTTGAATTCGTCGTTGCTTCAAAAAAAAAGCATATGCATAAATGAACAAACACAAAATTACAATGTTCCTCATTAACTGATAATAGTGTCAACTCTTTATATTTTACAAAATATCATATAAAATAAATACGTATATATATACATATGCACGGTTGGTATTCTGAAAAACAAAAGAAAGTTATTGAACGATGTTTTGAAGATAATAAACGTAAAACAAATAGACTATTATATGTTAATGAAAAAGACGAGGTTGTAGAGGTAACTGAAGTAACTCAATCCAAGAATTATTCATCTACATTTGATGATGTAGTATACTTAGGTCACTTGAAAAAATGGGATTCTGCATAAATAATTATATACTAATAATATAAGTTGTATAATGGAATTTTCATCTAGCTATCAAGCTTTACAATATTTATTAGCAGACCCGAATAAAGAATGTACAAATCAAAAATTACAGTTATTTTCAAAACTACATTATACATATATAAATCAATTTTTCGGCGATATAACCGTTAGAGAAATGATTATGGAAGTTTTTCCATCTAAAACTTATGTATTATCGACAATTCCTGGAACCGGTGTATTTAGCGATACAAATCATCATATCGTATATGATAATGAAAAACATCCTATTTGTAGTGTTTTAAAAGAGCAACAAAATTTAAAAATAGACAAACATGATACTTTATGTCAAACATATTCTATATTAAATTATTTGATATTACAACAAAAAGAAATGAAAATGCAAAGTAAAAAACGCACGCGAACTAAATCACAAAAAAGAATTTTCTTTATTGATTTTCTTAAAGATTATGATGAAGTTCCAAGAGATAAATATGAAAAACATATATTAATGCTAAGAGTATATCTTGCATTATTGAATAGTCCATTTTTAAATCAAATATTTAAATTGGAGTTAGAGTACCCATATAAAACCTGGAATGATTTTATCGTGAGTGATGAAGCCAATGATAAAAGAATCTTTGTCACAGAAGCATCTACAGAAGAACTTTTAAATAGTATTAAATGTGTATTGGCGTTATGGTTCGTATATGGGTATCAATTTTTCATTACAAAAGGAGATTGTCAAAGATTAAAAGAACATTTAATGACAAAAACTAAAGATGTTATGCCTTATAGTTCGGATTTAGACGAATTGTCTCAATTTTTAGAACCATCGACACTATTAGATTTGCCGCAATCCCCTCCATCAAAAAAACGACGTAAAGGAGGCGGAAAAACAAAGAAGAATAAGTCGCGTATAAAGAAATTTAGACGCACATTAAGAAAATGAAGATATTATATCTTGTTTTATACAAAATATAATACACTAAAGCGGGCTCGAACCGCTGACCTTCGGCTCATAAGACCGATGCTCTAACCAACTGAGCTATAAGTGTATCAATATAATTTACATAAAAATCTTTAAATAATATTTTGAAAAATTGAATTATTTAATAGTTGTATAATAGTTTTCATAAAATGAGAGTTGTTGTATTATTAACGTTTCTATCGCATGTGCTATCGTATTTGACACCTACACAATGGACAATCATAGATAATTCTATAAGGTATTATCGACAAATGGAGTCAAGGGAGTATATAGAGCCAATTCATGAGTTCATTTATTCCAATCATCATAATTGGACATTACATTTCACTAATACCTTTGTAAGACAAAATAATTTCTACTTGAATCAAAATGAAAAAAACGAATTATATGTTTATGCAACTCGTGGTTTGTTGAAAGCCATTAATAATTATGATGGCTATGGAAATTTCTATAGTTACGGTAAAATTTACATGAATGGTGAGTTATATAAAGGAATTAGTGAGTTAGGTCCCATGCGTTTATTGCCACATAGTTATCGAGTCAATAAAAAATGGAAACATAAAAATAAATCGAAATATCACTTTTATAATCAACAAATAGAACATATACGCTGGACGAGTTCCTGTATATCCAATATAAATACTAATACAAAAATGAATATACTAAATATAATTGATGAACTTGATAACCAAGAAAGAATGTTATTTTCACTTCGTTATGATGAAGATATGAACAAAAGATATACATTAAAACAAATTGGCGACTTTTATGGTTATAGTTCAGAAACGATTCGCAAAAAACTCAAAAATTTACACAATATAATAAAGGATAAACTACGCGGACTTCTGTAATATATTATACATAGAACAATAAAAATATTCAACCAAGTCTTCATTTGACAGACTATTATCATGTGTGATATTTTCTATTGTTTTTAAGAAATCATATTCAATCAATTCGGGTTTATTGCGTATAATATAGTCAAAATATTTGATAATAAAACTTCGTTTTTCGATATTATATTGCCTGCATATTTTGTTGATATTCTCATGTATTTCTATTGACGTGATTATTTGTATATCATTATGTATAGTTTCAAATACAGTAGCATTGATAATATTTTTTTTCCAGTTATCAAAGTCCATATTTTGGTTTAATTGTATAAAATTTATTGTACTTCGAATGTCAGATCCATATATATTTTGAATGGACTCTATTGTATCATCTTTCAAATTCAAATTCTCATGATATGATATGTTTTTAATAAATGAAAATATTTCATTTGGAGGTAATTGGTTAAAGCGAATCGTCAAAAATTCATTGCGTAAAGATTCATCGACTTTACTTATGTAGTTGCATATTAAACAAAATTTAATATTTTTATTACATGTTTGTAATAAATATTTCAGTGCTTGTTGGGCGTTTTTAGTCATATAATCAACTTCATCCAATATAACAAATTTGATACCTTTTTTAAATAAGAAGTTACTTTTAACAAACGTATTGATTTGGTTACGTATTATATCAATACCTCGCTCATCAGAAGCGTTTAAATGTATAACCAAACTTTTATCAATATTATAATGTTTTTCTTGATAATGGTTAATAAGATTTATAATGGTTGTTGTTTTTCCAGTTCCTGGTGGTCCATAAAATAATAAGTTGGGAAAATATCCTTCGTTTAATATCGTTTCAAATATACGCTTGTTCATATTTTCTAACACAATATTATCAAAATGTGTGGGACGATATTTTTCGACCCATGGAGAACTATTCATTGATAAATATATTATTATTTTTTTAAATATAAAATATAAATATATCCATTATTTATTTATATATGTGTGGCATAACTTGTGTTTTGGGAAAGGGTGACATTTATAGTCATGTTCTCAATTCTCTTTATCAATTACAAAATCGCGGCTATGATTCAGCTGGTATATCCATTTTTGATGAATCAATAAAAACGCATAAATATGCTTCAACTAATCAAGAAAGCGCATTAGATAAATTGAAAGATCATAATTATTCTAGCAATATTGGATTAGGACATACAAGATGGGCAACACATGGTGCAAAGACTGATATAAACTCACATCCACATCATTCATTTAATGATAAATTCACGTTGGTTCATAATGGTATCATCGAGAACTTCGAAGAATTGAAAAACTATTTACTAGAGAATAATATAACAAATAAATCCCAAACGGATAGTGAAGTCATTGTTAACTTGACCGCTTTATTTTACGAAGAAACTCAAGATATAATAGAATCCATAAAGAAAACAACAAATCTTTTGAAAGGTACATGGGGTATTGCTATTTTATGTGTTGATGAACCTAATACTTTATATTGCACACGTCATGGTAGCCCATTATTAGTTGGACTTGAGAACGACCTTGCAATTATAACAAGTGAACATAGCGGGTTTTGCAATTTACTCAGTAAATATATTGTGTTAAAAAACAACGATATTTGCATATTAAAATACGATGGTTCTCATGTGGTTATGAAAACCGAAGAATCATATATAGAACAAAATATTTGTAATCAAAATTACGATTTAACGCCAGGTAATTATAAGCATTGGACAATAAAAGAAATATACGAACAAACAGATTCATCGTTACGTGCAATGAGTCTCGGAGGACGCTTGCTTTCCAGTAATAAAGTTATGTTGGGTGGATTAGAATCACATGTAGAAATGCTAACATCATTAAATAATTTGATTATATTAGGATGCGGAACATCTTTTCATGCGGGTTTATTAGGTTCTCATTTCTTCAAAGAAATATGTAATTTTAATGTTGTTCAAGTCATCGACGGTGGAGAATTATCGGAACGTGATATACCCAAAACAGGTAAAACTGGATTGTTATTATTATCTCAATCGGGCGAAACAAAAGATTTACATCGATGTATTGATATTGCGCGGAAAAACAACTTATTCACATTTGCGGTGGTAAATGTTGTAGACTCTCTTATTGCTAGAGAAGTACATTGTGGTTGTTATTTGAATGCAGGTCGCGAAGTAGCAGTGGCTAGTACTAAAGCATTTACATCACAAGTAATATTATTGGTAATGATTTCTATTTGGTTTGCACAAAAACACGATATTAATGAACATAAGCGGTTTCAAATGATGACAGATTTAAGGAATTTATCCAACGATATTGAAAAATCAATAAAGACCCATGAACAAATAAAATCAATCGTTCCTTTATTTCAACACAACAGTTGTTTTGTTTTGGGTAAAGAAAAAGGGTATAGTGTAGCGTGTGAAGGTTCTCTTAAAATAAAAGAAATATCGTATTTACATTGTGAAGGATATAATACAAGCAGTTTAAAACACGGTCCATTTGCGTTATTGGAACCTGAGTTCCCTGTTATTTTACTATGTCCCGAAGATGAATATTTTACAAAGTCAATGAACGCTTATGAAGAGATAAAATCTCGCGATGCAAATATTATTATGATAAGTGATAATACGAAATTGAATAAAGAAAATGTCATTATAATTCCATACAATTACACATTTAGACATTTATTGTGTATTATACCCATTCAGTTATTAGCCTATGAATTATCTGTTAAAAAAGGTATCAACCCGGATATGCCACGAAATTTAGCAAAAGTAGTAACCGTTGAGTAAAAAATTGAAATCGAAAATATACTTTATAGATATTATATAAAATGACGGGATTTCTTGATATCACTTTAGGCTGTATGTTTTCTGGTAAAACGACTCGACTCATCAACAAATACCATGAATTAAAAGAGAATCAAAGTGTTTTATGTGTCAATCATGGATTTGATAAACGATATAATGATGGTTCAATGTTGAGTTCTCACGATAAGCAAGAAATCCCGTGTATATTAATCGATGATTTACATGAACAATGGTTTTTTCGAGAAAGTGAATATTATAATTCATTACATAAACACAATTATATATTGATAAATGAAGCGCAGTTTTTCGGTAAACTGAAAATTATTATATTGGACATGTTGAAAAATGGAAAGCAAGTCTATTTATATGGATTAGACGGTGATTTTAGACAGCAAAAGTTCGGCGAAATGTTGGATTTGATTCCTTATTGCGACAATGTAGAGAAACTATATGCAACGTGTTCAAAATGCAACGGCAAAGCGATTTTCAGTCACCGTTTGGAAAATAATTGCGATCAAATATTGATTGGAGTGAATAATTACATTCCGTTGTGTAGAAAATGTTTCCCATAAATCTATTTTTAAAACTATATAAAATATAAAACCGTTTTTTTCACATGACAGAGGTTGTTGAAAAAAAGAAACGAGGCCGTAAGAAGAAAGACGCAAACGTCGAAAATATAACCATCACCATCGAAACTGCTACAGATCCACCTGTAGCAAAAAAGCGTGGTCGCAAACCGAAAGGAGGTAAAATCATTACAAAAGAGCCGGAAAAATGCGAAGTCAGTTTTGCTCAAGCAAACGTGATATTGCATTTAAAGTGTTCATTAGCAGATATTCAAGAAACAGCATTAGACAAAATGTCCTATAACCCGAGTATTCCGCCTGAAATTGAAACGTATAAAGCCAATGAAGAAGTGTTTTCAAATTATGAGAATGAGAATGAAGCAAAGGTGCATTATGCATACAAAGATAATATTTGTGCAGTATGTAAAGGTAAAACGAGTCAAAATGAAGATGTGAATATGAAAGATATCAATGCTAAATTGAAATCTTTGAAAATCAATTTATATAAGGACAATTTGCAAGATAAAAAAGCCGCTTGCTTTTGGTGTACATATGAATTTGATAATCATCCATGTTACATACCCAAATACGATATGGATGACAAGGTATTTGGTTATGGTTCATTTTGTCGCCCGGAGTGTGCAGTGGCTTATTTAATGAAAGAAAATATTGATGATTCTACTAAATTTGAGCGATATAATTTATTGAATCATTTATACGGTAAGATTTATAATTATGAGAAAAATATTAAACCTGCGCCGAATCCATATTATACTTTGGATAAATTTTATGGGAATTTGTCGATACAAGAATATAGACGTTTATTGAATTCCGAACATTTACTTTTAATTTTAGAAAAACCAATGACACGGATTTTACCGGAATTATTTGAAGATAATGATAACTTTGTTATGAATATATACAATAATAGTGTGGATAGTAATAGCGGAAATAGCAATAGTGTATATAAAGTAAAACGCCAAAGTGAGAAGAAACAAACATCTAGCAAAAAGAATATTATGCAAAATACTTTTGGATTAGCTTAATTTTTTCTATTGTTAAGATATAGAGTATAATATGAATCAATTGATGGAATACGGACAAAAAGGATTGAATGACTTGGGAGAACTTGGGAGTAAAATAGGTGAATCGGTTGGAATATCAGGAACACAGAATCCAGAATCAGGAGCTACACCTACAGAAGATGTTGAAGCATCTGCAACAAAAACATTAAAAGAAGAACTTCAAGAATTAATCAATCAAAATACCGAAATGACTTCAAAATTGAATGAATGGTCAAATAAACTTAGTGAAATACAAGGTAAAGTTGAGGCTTTAGAAGGTGCCGCACCTGCTGTTGATTCTGTGTCTACAGAAGGTGAAAGTGGTGAACAAACAGGTTCAGACGTAGACCCAGTTGTTACACAGTCGAGTGATGGTCAGCCTACTACAGGTGAAAGTGGTGACCAAACAGGTTCAGTCGTAGACCCAGTTGTTACACAGTCGAGTGCTGGTCAGCCTATATCAGGTGAAAGTGGTGACCCTGGTTTTAAGCTCGATGGAAACACTGATGAAGATATTCAAAACTCAGGTGCAGTCTCTGGTACAGGTGATGTACCCCCTGATGAAGATATTCAAAACTCAGGTTCAGTCGCAAAGACGGGTGCTGCGCCGACTACTGATGCCAATGGAAGTGAACAACAAACACCTCCAGTCGTTGACCCAGATGACACTGTAAAACCTAACGAAACATCTGACTTCACTCCCGAAACCGAAGGTGGTAAATCAAGAAGACGTCGTCGTTCTAAGAAAGCTACTCGCAAAAGAAAGGGTCGTACTCTTCGCAAACGCAATAAAAGAAAATCGTCAAGAAAGTAATTTAGTAAAAAATTGATTAATAAAATAGTTAAAAACATAATGCATATATATAGAAATGAAGTTTTGTGTTCAATGCGACAATATGTTATACATCAAAATAAACCAAGAAGATGAAAATAAATTAAACTATTATTGCAGAAATTGCGGATATGA
>ENA-OUOG01000243-OUOG01000243.1-marine-metagenome-genome-assembly--contig:-NODE-243-length-72148-cov-5.482219_pt1 | contig 72148 bp, 65 predicted proteins | sample MGYA00248635_ERZ508505 | MGnify/ENA primary metagenome ERZ508505 (study PRJEB26176, sample SAMN06267871) | marine metagenome | isolation source: Saanich Inlet, British Columbia, Canada | place: Pacific... | reverse complement strand
ACCATTGTTGCCGCCACAAAATAAGCTTGTGTGTCAACGCTCAAGCCCACTGTATACATGTGGTGGGCCCAGACGACGAAACCGACGCCACCGATGGCGACCATGGCATAGGCCATGCCGAGATAACCAAAGATTGGTTTTTTCGAGAAGGTTGAGACAACGTGGCTGATAATGCCAAAGCCTGGAAGAATAAGAATGTAAACTTCAGGGTGACCAAAGAACCAGAACAAGTGCTGGTACAAAATCGGATCACCGCCACCGGCTGGGTCAAAGAAGGTTGTGCCGAAATTACGGTCAGTCAACAACATGGTGATGGCGCCGGCCAAGACTGGCAACGACAGCAGCAGCAAGAAGACGGTGACCAAAACCGACCATACGAACAATGGCATTTTGTGCAGGGTCATGCCCGGCGCACGCATATTGAAGATGGTGGTAATGAAGTTAATCGCACCCAAAATTGACGAAATACCGGCAACGTGAAGCGACAAAATGGCGTAATCCATGGCTGGGCCAGGCTGACCAGAAGTCGACAGAGGCGGATAAATCGTCCAGCCGCCACCGACGCCGTTATTGCCCGGAGGCCCTTCAGCAAAAATCGACATGCCCAGCAAAATGAAGGAAGCTGGGAGCAGCCAGAAGGAAATATTATTCATGCGCGGGAAGGCCATATCTGGCGCGCCAATCATCAGCGGCACAAACCAGTTACCAAAACCGCCAATCATCGCCGGCATCACCATGAAGAAAATCATGATCAGACCGTGACCAGTGACCAGCACATTATACAGATGGTAATCACCACCCAAAATGCCGTCGCCTGGCGCTTGCAATTCCATGCGCATGACAACTGACATGGCGCCACCGATAATGCCTGCGAAAATCGCAAACAAAAGATACATGGTACCAATGTCTTTATGGTTGGTTGAATAGACGTAGCGACGCCATCCGGTTGGATGATCTTCGTGTCCGTCGTGAGCTGTTACATCATTTGCCATTGTTTTCGCGCTCCCTACTGACGTGGAGTTGTCAGGTTTTGAAGGCCAGCAAACTGGCCATTACTTGAATCAATTTCAGCATATTCCTCTTGCGCTTTTTCTACCCAAGATGCGAATGCTTCTTTTTCGACGACCTCAATACGGATTGGCATGAACGCATGACGAATGCCACACAGCTCAGAACACTGACCATAGAAAGTGCCGGTTTTATTGGCTTTGAACCATGTCTCATTCAATCGACCGGGGATGGCGTCGATTTTAAGACCAAAGGCTGGCATGGCGAAACTGTGCAACACATCTGCACCGGTTACCACCACACGAATGGTTGTGTCGACCGGCACCACCATGGCGGTATCTGTCGCCAATAGACGTGGCTGGTCGCCGCGCTCGTCATCATTGAGCATCAAGGAATCAAAAGCGAAGTCACCATGGTCTGGATATTCATAGCCCCAGTACCACTGGTAGCCGACCGCCTTCACCGTCATTTCAACTTCGGGAATAACCCGTTGGAAATACAGCAAGCGGAAAGAAGGAACAGCGATAACCACCAAAATCACAATCGGCAGAACCGTCCACAAAACCTCAATCAGCGTATTATGGCTGGTCTTTGACGGTGTTGGGTTGGCTTTGGCATTGAACCGCAACATGACATAAAGCAACAGAGCGAGGACAAATACGGTGATGATGGTCATCAGAATCAATAGGAAATTATTGAAGTCCGTAATCGTCGTCATATTGTCTGTGGCGGCTTCTTGAAAAGTCATTTGCCAAGGCTCTGGCTTATTAGCAGAGGCCAAGACCGTCGTTCCCATTAAGGCCATGAAGGCCGCAACCATGCGTTGCAATTGCGTTTTTAAAAGATTCATTTGCTATTCCCCACGAAATCTTTCGGAGATTCTTTTTCTCCGTTGTCTTTTTATATAGGTAAAACAGCAAAAAAGCACGGTCTGCGCAACACATGCGACTTTATGACCACAGAAAATCAATCAAGCGAATTAGGTTTTCTGCACTGGCCCCTTGCCTCGACGGCGTGGCGCGGACATATTAGATGCCTGCGCGATAATGTGCATTCACAGGAGCCTATTTTGACGCATAATCCACGCGAGCTATTTTTTGCCAAATCAGACCTCGACCTTGAGCAAACCCACCGCTTTACCGAACAGGCCTTGGCTGGGGCAGATGATGGCGAGTTATTTCTCGAATATACACTGTCGGAGGGCTTTTCCTTTGATGACAATCGTCTGAAATCAGCCAGTTTTGATACGGCGCAGGGCTTTGGTCTGCGGGCCGTCAGCGGCGAGACCATTGGCTATGCGCATGCGACGGATTTGAGCATGGCGGCTTTGAAGCGGGCTTCAGAAAGCCTGTCACCTGTGCTTTCGGGTCATTCGGGGCAATGGGCCGGTGCACCAATCGCCCCCGGAGCGGCTTTATATATGGCCGAAAACCCGCTTGATGGCGCCGCCTTCACCGATAAGGTGAAATTATTGGAAGAAATCAACGCCTATGCGCGGGCCAAAGATAATCGCGTCCGCCAAGTCTCGGTCTCCTTGGCCGGTGAATGGCAAGCGGTTAGCATTATCCGCCCCGATACCGGGCCCCTATTCGATGTGCGGCCGCTGGTAAGGCTGGATGTGTCAATTGTTGTTGGCGAGGGCGAGCGCCAAGAAAGTGGCCATAGTGGGCGCGGTGGACGGGCCAATTATGCGCAATGGCTGGCGCCTGAAAACTGGCAGGGGCAAGTGCATGACGCCTTGCGCCAAGCGCTGACCAATTTGGAATCAATTCCTGCCCCAGCCGGTGAAATGGCTGTGGTGCTTGGCCCGGGTTGGCCAGGTATTTTGCTGCATGAAGCCGTCGGCCATGGTTTGGAAGGCGATTTTAATCGCAAGAAAACTTCGGCCTTCTCCGATCGTATTGGCGAGCGCGTTGCCTCACCTGGGGTGACGGTGATTGATGATGGCACTTTGCCTGACCGTCGTGGTTCACTGACCATTGATGATGAGGGCACGCCAACAGAAAAGACCGTGCTCATCGAAGACGGTATTTTGAAAGGCTATATGCAAGACCGGATGAATGCTCGGTTGATGGGCATGGCCGCCACTGGCAATGGCCGTCGCGAGAGTTTTGCCTGCCAGCCAATGCCGCGCATGACCAACACTTATATGCTCGGCGGCGACAAAGAGCCGGAAGAAATTCTGGCCAGTGTGAAAGACGGTATTTACGCCACCTCCTTTGGTGGCGGGCAGGTCGATATCACTTCCGGCAAATTCGTGTTTTCTTGCACCGAAGCCTATGAGATTAAAAACGGCAAGCTCGGCGCCCCATTAAAAGGCGCGACCCTGATTGGCACTGGCCCTGAATCAATGCAGCGAATTTCAATGATTGGCAATGACATGCAGCTCGACGAGGGCATTGGCACCTGCGGCAAAGCCGGTCAAGGCGTGCCAGTGGGTGTCGGCCAGCCAAGCTTGCGCCTCGATGGCATTACGGTGGGCGGCACTGGTTAAGGGCGCCTTAGAATTTCATTTCTTGGAAAATCGGCCGTACATCGCCGCCCCATGGACCGTGATATTTGTCCAGCAAAGCCATAGCCGGCGACCGACCATCGGCGACAACCGCTTGTAAATACGCCAAAAATTGCGTTTCATCCCCGCCCGACCCGTCGGAGCGTGCCCGTGCCCGCAGGCCTTTTTCGGACAACACCATCACCTCGCGGGCAACATCTAATAATGTGCCACCGCGAAACGGTGTCGCCAGACCGGTGACCGGCGCGCCAAGCCGCAGGGCCATGCGTTCCTCGGCTGTCCAATCAGCGACCAAGGCCGCCACTTGTTTTTGCGTGTCAGCATCGTAAAGCAAGCCAACCCAGAAGGCGGAGAGCGCACAGAGCGATTGCGTTGGGCCACTATCGGCGCCGCGCATTTCAATAAAGCGTTTCACCCTTGCCTCTGGAAATAAAGTGGTGAGGTGATTTTCCCAATCGACTTTGGTTGGCTTTTCGCCCGGCAAGGCTGGCAATTTAGCATCCATGAAATCGCGGAAACTCATACCCAAAGCGTTGATATAGGCGCCATTACGCACCACGAAATACATTGGCACATCCAGCGCATAATCGACATATTTCTCAAAGCCGAAACCTTCCTCAAACACCCAAGGCAACATGCCCGTGCGCTGATTATCGGTTTCCAGCCACACTTTCGAGCGCTCCGAAACATTGCCCGAGGGCTTGCCGTCTTTGAACGGCGAATTGGCAAATAGGGCTGTCGCCAGCGGCTGCAAGGCCAGAGAAATTCTTAGTTTTTCGACCATATCGGCCTCAGAGCCGAAGTCTAAATTAACCTGCACAGTGGCCGATAAATACATCATTTCCAGCCCGCGTGCGCCGCGCGTTGGCATATAATTATTCATCAGCATATAGCGCCCTTTGGGCATTTGCGGCGCGTCTTTCAGTCCCCACAGCGGTGAAAAGCCAGCCCCCAAATAGGACTGCCCCAATTCCTTGGCAACACTGCCGACTTGATGCAAATGAGTGCTGATTTCACCACAGGTCTGATGAATATTTTCCAATGGCGCACCGGATAATTCCAATTGCCCACCCGGCTCAAGCGTCACTGAGCCCCCGCCATCGGCATCAGATCGGGTCAAGGCGACAACATTATCGCCCTCATAATGACCTTCCCAGCCAAATGCCATCAGCCCCTCAAGCATGGCCCGAATGCCATCCGGCCCATCATAGCTCAGCGGCGTTAGATCTTTAGAGTGAAACCCAAATTTTTCATGTTCAGTGCCAATGCGCCATTGCTCAATCGGCTTGCTACCCGCTTCCATCCAAGCTTTCAAATGCGTTGGCGTGTCGAAATGTTCGGGGGTTTCTGGCGTGTCGGACATGGTGTTTCTCCTACACGCAGAATCAGGCGTGTTCTCCGACATTTGTAGACATATTTGCGCGCTTCTTCAACAATTCTCACGCAAGTCTTAAAGGTTAAATCAGCCCTGACGCCAATCGCCAATTTGGCTTTGCACCAAGGCCAAGGCGGCCACAAGAGCCGTATCGGCGCGCAAAATACGCGGCCCCAAACTAACTGCCACTGTGTCTTTGCGGGCCAGTAAACCAGCCCGTTCTGCCTCATCAAAGCCGCCCTCAGGGCCAATTAAAATGGCAATTTTCTGGCCCTTTAAATGCTGTAAATCGCTCAAGCCTTGCTCAAGGTCGGCGTGTTCATCGCAAAAAATAATACTGCGGTCGCTCGGCCAATCGGCCAATATTTGGTCAAGACGGCGCGGCGCCTCTATCTGCGGCACGTGCAATAAATTGCATTGCTCGGCCGCCTCAATGGCATTGGCTTGCAAACGCTCAATATTCAATTTGCTGTTTTGCGTGCGTTTGGTGATCACGGGCAGCAAATGGCTGGCGCCCATTTCAGTGGCTTTTTGCGCTAAATAATCCAGCCGATCGCGTTTAATCGGCGCCAACAAAAGCATAATATCGCCCGCCTCATCTTGCGGGCGGGTTTGATTTTGCAGAACTAAGGCGGCGCGTTTTTTGCCCAATTCAGTAATTTCCGCCAGCCATTCGCCATCGCGGCCATTGAAAACCAGAACCGCATCGCCAATCGACATGCGCACCACGGAACGCAGATAATGCGCTTGGCTCTCGCCGAGGCTGATGAGCGCTTGCTCGGTTAAATCGGTCTCACAATAGAGCCGCTGGACGGATTGATTTGGTCGTGGCATGACTACCTCTGAACACTTACTTGGTTGTGCCACAATTTTAGAGGAATGCAAATGCCTGAACCACATGGCGAGGGAAAAAATCAAAACCCGCAAGCCATTGCTGACGCCCAAATCGACGCCGGTGTGATGCGGCTTTTGCCGTCATCTTGGCTGCCCTATGCGCGACTGGCACGGCTCGACCGACCGATTGGCACATGGCTTTTATTTTTGCCGTGCTTCTGGGGCCTGTCGATGGCCAGCGCTGATTTGCACAGCTACCCGCCCGCCTCACATATTATTTTATTTGCGCTGGGGGCGTTGATTATGCGCGGTGCTGGTTGCACGCTGAACGATATTGCCGATCATGACATTGACGCCAAAGTCGCGCGCACCGCCAATCGGCCGCTGCCCTCGGGACAAGTTAGCCTTTGGCAGGCTTGGGCGTTTATGATTTTTCAATGCCTGCTTGGCCTGCTGATTTTACTGCAATTCAACCTTTACACCATCTGGCTTGGCGTGGCGTCGCTGGTTTTGGTGGCCAGCTATCCGTTTATGAAACGGGTCACATGGTGGCCGCAGTTTTTCCTCGGCTTGACCTTTAATTGGGGCGCGTTAATGGGCTATAGCGCCCTGACCGGCGGCCTGTCAGCGGCTGCCTTGGCGCTATATGGCGCCGGTATTTTTTGGACACTGGGTTATGACACAATATATGCCCACCAAGACCGCGAAGACGACGCTTTGGTTGGCGTCAAAAGCTCGGCCCTGCGGCTTGGCAAATATTCCAAATTGGCCATTAGCGGCTTTTATTTAGCAATGTTGGCACTGCTGTCACTGGCCGGATTTTTCGGCCAATTGAGCTATTTATTCTATATTGGCATGGTGGTCACCGCCTGGCATTTGGCGATGCAGCTTTACCAGCTCGACATTGACCGACCAGATATTTGCCTGCGCCTGTTCCGCAGCAATCGCGACACTGGCATTATCGTTAGTGCCAGTATTTTGCTCGGCACTTTTTAATTTTTGTAAAAGGGGTGCACGGCAGCTTAAAAGCACCTATATTCCTGACATGACTAAGCAACGAACCAATCCTTCTGCGCAACGTGTACCGGCGCGTTCGCTGGTGAACCCTGATGTTCTCAAGCACATCCAATCGCGTTCCGACTGGATCGCGTTTGGCCTGATTTTTCATGCTTGGGGGTTGATTTTTGCCGCCATGGCGCTGTTTGCCACTTTTCCCAATCCGCTGACTTTTCTTCTCGCCATTATGATTATTGGCGCACGGCAATTGGGCTTGGCGATTTTAATGCATGATGCGGCGCATAATGCTTTGTTCAAAACCAATAAGTTCAATTTAATCATGTCGGATATTTTTTGCGCTTGGCCGCAAATGGCCCGCACCGATGCTTATCGGCGCTATCATTTGCAGCATCACGCGCGCACTCAACAAGCCGACGACCCTGACCTTATTCTCTCGGCACCATTTCCCATCACCGGCAAAAGCCTGCGTCGCAAAATGATTCGCGACCTAACCGGTCAAACCGGCTATCAACAGCGCAAAGCGCAAACCATTTCGGCCTTTGGCCCGTCTGACCTGTCAATCATCGGTCGGCTGACGCATTTTTGGCAAAAATTAGGCCCGTCTGTGATCGCCAATTTGGTGATTTTCGCCCTTTGCGCAAGCCTGTTTCACTGGAGCTATTATTTGATGTTTTGGGTCTTGCCATTGATCACCTATCACATGGCCATCACCCGTTTGCGCAATATTGCTGAACATGCAGTCGTGCCCGATAATAACGATCCGTTTCGCAATGCGCGCACCACTTTAGCATCACCTTTGGCACGGCTTTTTCTGGCCCCCTATTGGGTCAATTATCACGTCGAACACCATTTGCTTATGCATGTGCCTTGCTATCGATTGCGGGCCATGCACAAGGCTTTGCTGGCTGCCGGCTATGGCGATAAAATGGAAATTGCGCCAAATTATCTCACTGTTTTACGTAAAGCCTGTTCCAAATCTGACGACCAAGACCGGCCGGGCAAAATTGTCCATGATGGCCGCCGTCGCGTAAGCGGCAATTTCACCGAAGGCTTTGCCGAGCCGCCGACCGCTTAACCGACTTGTAACCCTATTTGTGACGGGAATGATTTATGTCAGATGCCAATCTTGAGCTTGCTCAAAAAATAATTGATATGACGCTCAAATGCGGCGCTGATGCAGCTGATGCCCTCGTCAGCGATAGCGCCTCGCTATCGATATCTGCCCGCAATGGCCATTTGGAAGACAGCGAACGGGCGGAAAGCCGCGACCTGGGCCTGCGGGCGATGATTGGTCAGCAGCAGGCCTTTGTGTCAGGCACGGCCATTGATGATGACGCCTTACAGCAATTGGCTCAGCGCGCTGTCGATATGGCCAGCGCCACACCGGCCGATCGGTTTTGTGGCTTCGCGCCGCAAGAGCTTTTGGCCGATAGCTGGCCAGACCTTGATCTGGCTGACGATTATGAGCCGAGAGCCAACGAATTGCGCGATATGGCCTTGGCCTGCGAAGCCGAGGCGCGCAGCCATGCTGGCATTACTAATTCCGAAGGCGCTGGCGCCAGCTGGGGGCGTGGCACAACGGCACTGGCCACCAGCCATGGGTTTGCTGGCAGCTATACAAGCACCAGTTTTTCCATGAGTTGCTCAGCCATTGGCGGCACGGGCGATGCCATGGAGGGCGATTACGCCAGCCACTCAACCCGCTATATGGCCGACTTGGACTCGCCGCAAGCCATCGGCAAACGCACAGCTGAACGCACTTTGGCGCGGCTCAATCCACGCAAAATGAAAAGTACAAAAACCCATGTGGTGTTTGACCAGCGCATCTCCGCCTCTCTTTTGGGGCATTTGGCAGGTGCCATTTCCGGCACCTCAATTGCCCGTGGCACGTCGTTTTTACGCGATGATATGGGCAAGCAGATTATGGCCAAGACCATTCAAGTGATCGACGACCCGCATATTCAACGCGGCTTGCGCTCAACCGCTTTTGATGGCGAGGGCGTGGCGCCAGAAAAATTAACTCCGGTAGAAAATGGCGTTTTGACCGGTTGGTTTCTCGATAGCGGCACCGGTCGGCAATTAAATTTGCCATCAAATGGGCGCGCTGGGCGTGGTACGGGCGGCCCGCCATCGCCATCGCCGACTAATTTATATATGGCGGCTGGCGCCCGCAGTGTTGCCGATATGTTGAAAGATATTGGCACTGGCTTTTATGTCACCGAGCTGATTGGCATGGGGGTCAATGGCGTGACCGGTGATTATAGTCGCGGCGCTTCTGGCTTTTGGATTGAAAATGGCGAAATATCATTCGCGGTCAGCGAAATGACCATTGCCGGTAATTTGCGCGATATGTTCATGCATATGACACCGGCCGATGATTTGACATTCCGGCGCGGCGTTAATGCGCCGACAATTTTGGTCGAGAATATGACATTGGCGGGTCTGTAAGCTGCGATAAAACCCGCCGTCAGGCCACATTTGTGTTAAAACGAATGATAAATTGGAAGTGAGTATTGTGAGCCAAGACACCCAACCAGCATCAACATTGGCGACGCATAATCAGCGTCATGATGTGAAGGCGCGCTATTATCGGCGCAAATCGCGTTCTTATGCGCTGATTGAACGGATGTTGCGCAGCTATTTGCAGCCCTATCTTTGGTTGCTCGGCATTTCCATTTTCGCCAATATTATTGTTGCAGCAACGACCGGCGCCCTGCCTTGGTTTATTCAGCAAGCCATCGATAAAGTCTTTACCGAACGCGATGAAAGCATGCTGGTTTTAATACCGGCCGGCGTCATCATTGTGTCGATTATTAAGGGTTTGGCGACCTATGGCTCAAATGTGATTATGAGCTATGTCGGCCAACGCAGTACGGCCAATTTGCAGCGCGATTTATTCGCCCGTTTGGTGCGTGGCGATTTGGCCTATGTCGGCAGCCAACACACAGGCGAATATATTTCGATTTTTATGAATGATGCGACCCGTCTGCGCGACACTGTCAGCACGATTATTGTCGCTCTGGCGCGGCATTTGCTGACAATTTTCGCTCTGATTGGTTTCATGTTCACCATTAATTGGCATTTGGCGATGATTTACACCGTGATTGTCGTGCCCATGGGCATTGTGTCCATGCGCCGCCTCGGTCGGGTTACCCGCAAAGCTTCGCGCCAAGGTTTGGAAGAAACCGGCGGCCTATCAACGCTGATTGCCGAAACCTTAGGCGGCCTGCGTATTGTTAAGGCCTATGGCCAAGAAGATGATCAAATTAAGCGGGCCGGTTCAGTGGTCGATCGGGTGTTGCAATTCACCATGACCGCCCTGCGCGCCCGCGCCGCTGCCAGTCCAGCGATTGAGGCTTTGGCCGGTGTCGCGGTTGGCGCAATTATTTTCTTCGGCGGCTATCAGTCCATGCAGGGCAATTTATCGGCCGGTGAATTTATGGGCTTTATTACTGCTCTATTGGCCGTCTATCAGCCGCTGCGTTCAGTGGCCAATATGCAAACTGTTTTGCAAGAGGGCGTCTCGGCCGGTGAACGGGTTTTCTCTATTCTCGACCAAGAAGACCATATTCTCGACAAGCCCGATGCCAAGACGTTAACGGTGACCCAAGGCGCATTGAAATTCGACGCTGTCACCTTCAAATATGCCAGCCGCGTCACACCAGCTTTGCATGGCGTCTGCATCGACGTGCCGGCTGGCCAAACCGTCGCTTTGGTTGGCGCTTCAGGGTCTGGTAAATCGACATTGCTCAATCTGGTATTGCGGTTTTTCGACACTGATGAAGGCAAAATTGAAATTGACGGGCAAGACGTGCGTGATGTGTCTTTGCTGTCTTTGCGCGCTGCCAGCGCTTTGGTGACGCAAGACCCATTTCTATTCGACGACACCATCGCCAATAATATTGCCTATGGGCAAGAGACTTTTGATATGGCGAAAATTGAGGCCGCCGCGCGCCAAGCAGCGGCGCATGATTTCATTATGGAAATGCCTGACGGCTATGAAACTCGGGTTGGCGAAGGCGGTGCGCGCTTGTCTGGCGGCCAGAAACAGCGCGTCGCCATTGCCCGCGCGATGTTAAAAAACGCGCCCATTCTGCTGCTCGACGAAGCCACATCAGCTCTCGACACAGCCTCTGAACAACAGGTTCAACAGGCGCTATCCGAATTGATGAAAGGCCGCACTTCGCTGGTTATCGCCCACCGATTGTCGACCATTATGCACGCTGATAATATTTACGTCATGCGTGACGGCCAAGTGTGTGAATCAGGCACTCATAAACAATTATTGGCCCAAGACGGGGTTTATGCCGAGCTGCATAAAAAGCAATTTGCCGATGGGGACGCCTAATGTGGGCCTTACGGCTTTATCAATTGATAAGTTTGATCGCTGGCCCAATTCTTCTGCTCAGCTTGGCGGCAAGAGCTCGACGTGGGCGCGAAAATCCGGCCCGCTTAGCTGAACGCCGTGGACTGACACGCGCCAAGCGCCCGAAAGGCCAGCTGATTTGGTTCCACGCCGCCAGTGTTGGCGAAACCAATTCCATTCTGCCGTTGATTGCCGATATGTTCGCCGCCAATGACGACATCAACATTTTGCTAACCACGGGCACAGTAACCTCGGCCGAACGCGTTGTGGCAGCGCAAAACAGCCACATGCCAAAGCTCATCCATCAATTCGTGCCGCTTGACCGGCGGCCATGGGCGGAACGGTTTTTAGACCATTGGCGGCCCGATATGGCGGGCTGGATTGAAAGCGAAATTTGGCCAAATATGGTGCTGGCCTGTGCCCAGCGAAACATTCCCTTGGTGATGATTAACGGACGATTGTCAGATAATTCTTTCGCCCGCTGGCAAAAAATCGCCCCGGTTGCGCGCAAGCTATTGTCATGTTTTTCTTTGATTATGGCGCAAGATCAAACCACCGCCAAACGTCTGCGCGCTTTGGGGGCCGAAGCGGTTGAAGTTTTTGGCAATCTGAAACTCGACACGCCGCCATTGGCGGCCGATGAGGCTGCCCTTTCAGCGCTCACGCAAGCTTTCGCCGGACGCCCGGTTTGGCTGGCGGCCAGCACACATGAAGGCGAAGAAGCCATCATGCTTGATGTGCATAAGCGCGTTCAAACCGATTTTCCTGACCTATTAACCATCATTGTGCCGCGCCATGCCAATCGCGGTGACGCCATTGCCGCGCAATTAGCCCGCCGCCTGCCCGACGCCTCTCATTTGGCGCGACGCAGTCATCAGCACCTGCCGCGCCCGCAAACGCAAATTTATTTGGCCGACACAATGGGCGAGTTGGGACTATTTTATCACGCCGCCAATATTGTCTTTATTGGTGGCACATTAGTGCCGCATGGCGGGCAGAACCCGATTGAGGCGGCGGCGCTGGGATGCGCAATTTTGCATGGGCCACATATTCATAATTTCACCGAAATTTTTGCCGGCCTACGACATATGCAAGGGGCATTGAAAATCAAAGATAGCGCCGCTTTGTCGAGCCAGCTTTATGAATTATTGCAAGAGCCGCGCCAGCAAAACGCCTTGAGCCAACAAGCCTTGACTTTTGTCAAAACCCAAATTGGCGCGCGGCGACAGGTGTTAGAGGCCTTGCAGCCCTATTGCGGAGGCGGCCATGGCTGAGCCGAAACATTGGCAAAGCGCCAGCCATCCGCTGAGCTTGGGCTTGCGTCCGGTGTCTTGGGCTTATCAATTAATTGAGGCCAGCAATCGGTTTTTTGTGAAGCCGCAACACCCGGGCAAGCCGGTTATTTGCGTCGGTAATTTAACCGCTGGTGGCGCCGGCAAAACCCCCGTGGTGCGGTTTCTTGCCGCGCATTTTTCTGCCTCAGGGCGCCAACCAGCGATTTTATCGCGCGGCTATGGCGGCACTTTATCTAACAAATCATTGGCTGTGCGGGTCAACAGCCAGCGCCATACTGCGCAACAGGTCGGCGATGAACCGCTGATGCTGGCCGCTGATTGGCCAGTCTATATTTGCCCTGACCGTTTTGCCAGCCTCCGTGCAGCGGTCGCTGATGGCGCGCAAATTGCTCTGAAAGATGACGGTTTGCAAAACCCGTCCATGGCGCATCACTTTAATTTAGTGGTGATCGATGGCGCCAGTGGCATTGGCAATGGGCTTTTATTGCCAGCCGGGCCACTGCGCCAAGCGCTGCCAATTGCCCTGGCGAAAGCCGATGCCTTATTGGTCATGGGGGCCGCCACTCATGATAGTTTTGCCAATCTGCTGACCGCCTGCCAAGCGCGTAATGTGGCGGTTTTTTATGGCCGCCCGCAGGCCACGCCGCCGGTTTTTCCGACGCAAGAAAAGCCATTTGCCTATTGCGGCATTGCCAAGCCAGAAAAATTCCTCGCCAGTCTGGCTGCTTGCGATGTGGCGCTGGCCGGTCATCGGGCTTTTGCTGATCATCATCAATTCACCGAAGCCGAGGCGGCCGATTTGCTAAAGCAGGCAAATGTTTTTATCACCACGGAAAAAGACATGGCGCGGCTGCAAAACGCCGCTGCCGGTTCGGCCCTCAAGGCCTTAGCCGAGCAGAGCCACCTCCTGAAAATCAGTGTTGAGATTGATGATAGCGATAAATTAATGGCGCTTATCGAGCGGGCCATTGACGCGCGTCAGGCCAATCAAAACTATAAATCCTACTGAGGTTTTTTGCCTTTACCGGCCCTGCTTGGCTTGGCCGTCATCGGCGGCACGAGCAATGCGGGGTCAATACGTTGTTGCTGCCAATACATGCGCCAATCGAGATGCGGGCCGGTTGAGCGTCCGGTGGAACCAACGCGGCCAATCACATCGCCCTGCTGCACAATATCGCCGACCGCCACATTGACGCTGTCCAAATGCATGAATACGGAGGTCACGGATAAACCGTGATCGATGAAAATCAAGCCGCCTTCAAAATACATATCGGTCTCGGCCAAGCTGACGCGGCCGCTGGCTGGCGCCCGCACCGGGGTTTTGCGCGGGGCGGCAATATCGACGCCGAAATGCGGCCGCCGTGGCTCGCCATTGTAAAACCGCTGGCTGCCATAAACTCCAGAAATGCGACCTTCTACGGGCCAAACAAACGGCTCGGCAAACCATGTTTGTCGCACTGATTGGGCGCGGGCGGCGCGTTTTATTTTGCCTTGGCGACGAATTTTTTCCAGCGCCTCTGCTGGTGGCGTCACCATTTTTTGCGGTAGGCCTTCAATCCGCTGGATTTGATAGTCGCGCGGGCGCAAAGTGAGCTCAAGCACAGCGGTTTGGGTTTTGGCCGCCATATCAACAAATTTCAATTGCTGCTGCAAAGGCGCGTCGCGCCCAAAGCCGATAACCGCCTGATTGTCCAAAACATCAATCGGCGCGTCATTGAGAAACACTTGCGTATGCGGTTGCAGCTGCATAACAATCAAACCGCCTTGGGTAAATTGCCCGCGATGTTGGGTAACAAATGGCTTGGGGAGGTCGACGCTGGCCGCCATGGCAACCGGCGCCAACATGGGAGCCGCCATGAAGCAGAGAGCGAAAAATAAACCCGAAACGCCAGCCCTCATTTTTGCCGCTGCGCCAATTCGGCCTGCGCTGACGCCTCGGCATCGACATAAGCCTCTTGCCGGTCAACGCTCCAATAGCGCAAGTCCTCAAGATGAATAGTCTTTCCGGTGACCGCACAAATCACGTGATTACCCGGCAAAATGACGTCGAAATCGCCATCGAGATATTTTATTTTTGCTTCGCCGCCCATGTTCAATTCCTTTGTGCTGTTACAGCAATGTACCCTGTTCGCCATCATCAGTGGTAGGTTTTTTGCGCTTTGCCTTGCTCGGCGTTGGCGGCCGAGGGCCCTCAACGCGGGCTTGCAGGGTTTCTTGGCGCGCCAATTGCACGGTCAACACATCACCCGCTTGAACCGCATCAGCGCGGCGCACGGGCGACCCTGCGGCATCCAAAACCAGGGCAAAGCCGCGTTGCAAAATTGATTCATGGCTCAATAAAGTCAGCTCGCGCGCTGCCGCCGTTAGGCGCACTGATTGGCGTTCAAACAAAGCTTTAATTTGCCCGCGCCCGCGCCGCTCTAAGTCATAAACATGCTGGCGGCTTTGTTGCGCGCGCTGGCGCAAGGCCAGTGGCGTTAGGCGCGCACCAATGCGTTCCTTGGCAAATCGATGGTGCTGCACATTGGCCTGCAAGCCAAGCGCTAAGCGTTGCCCCAAGCCATCTAAATGTTGGCGCGGCAAGGCAAGGATATCTTCAAGCTTAGGCAGACCACGGGCCAAGCCACTTAGGTGAGTGGCGGCCTGTTCAAGCAATCGGTTTTGCGCCCGCATTTGTCGGGTTTTCAAATCATTTACATTGGCCATTAAATCGGCCCGCACGGGCACCGCTAATTCAGCGGCAGCTGTCGGCGTTGGGGCGCGCTGGTCGGCGGCATAATCAATCAGGGTCGTATCAGTCTCATGTCCAATGGCTGAGATCAACGGGATGTCGGATTGCGCCACAGTGCGCACGACAATCTCTTCATTGAACGGCCATAAATCTTCCAGACTGCCACCACCGCGCGCGACGATAATCACATCGGGTCGCGGCACTGGCCCATCACCCGGCAGGGCATTGAAGCCAGCAATGGCGCGGGCTACTTCCTCGGCGCATGTTTCACCCTGAACGCGCACGGGCCAGACCAAAACATGGCGCGGAAACCGGTCAGCGAGACGATGCAAAATATCGCGAATAACCGCGCCGCTGGGGCTGGTTACCACGCCAATGACCTCGGGCAAAAACGGCAAAGATTTCTTAACTTCCGCGTCAAACAGACCTTCGGCGGCCAATTGTTTTTTGCGCGCCTCCAGCAACGCCATCAAAGCGCCCTCGCCAGCTGGTTCAATACTGTCGACGATTAATTGATAGCGCGATTGGCCGGGAAAAGTTGTCAGCTTGCCAGTGGCGATGACTTCAAGCCCCTGTTCGGGCTGCACCGACATTTTCTGCGCCGTGCCCTTCCACGCAACCGCCGCCAGCACGGCTTTATCGTCTTTTAAATCAAAATATAAATGTCCCGAACCGGGCCGCGACACACGCCCCAATTCGCCACGCACGCGCACACGATCGAAGTTTTCTTCGATCTGCCGTTTAATGGCGCCCGATAGCTCGCTGACGCTCACTTCAACTAAATTTGTTTGCATCTCGCTCATATTTATCGACGCGCTGCCCCCTGGCATGGAAAATGTGCTAGAAAATATGATACAAGATTCGACCAGCGATTCCGCACTAAACTGACAAACATAATGGCATTTTGATGACAGAAAACAAACTCAACATTCTGGTTCTCGGCAGCGGTGGGCGCGAACACGCCCTGTGCTGGAAAATCGCCCAAAGCCCATTACTGGCGAATTTATTCTGCGCTCCGGGCAATGGCGGCACTGGCAATGTGGCGCAGAATATTGATCTGAATATGGATGACCATCAGGCGGTGGTTGATTTTTGTCAGGCGCAGCAAATTGGGCTCGTCGTTATTGGGCCGGAAGCGCCCTTGGTTGCCGGTCTGGCCGATGCGCTGACCGCCGCCGGTATTGCCGCTTTTGGCCCCAGTAAAGAGGCGGCGCAATTGGAAGGCTCAAAAGGCTATACAAAAGATTTATGCGCTGAGGCTAATATTCCCACCGCCGCCTATGGTCGGTTTGACGCGGCGCAGGCGGCGCATGATTATCTCGACAGGCAAAGCGCGCCAATTGTTGTTAAAGCCGATGGGCTGGCGGCTGGCAAAGGGGTGATTATTGCCGAAACTTTGCAACAAGCGCATGAAGCGATTGATGATATTTTTGGCGGTGCTTTTGGTCAGGCTGGTGCCGAATTGGTCATTGAGGAATTTTTGACCGGCGAAGAAGCCAGTTTTTTCGTTCTTTGCGATGGCGAAAATGCTCTGCCCATGGCCACGGCGCAAGACCATAAACGCGCCGGCGACGGCGACACTGGCCCCAATACTGGCGGCATGGGGGCCTATTCACCGGCTTCAATAATGACACCAGCCTTGGTTGAGCAGACCATGCAAGAAATTATTCTGCCGACGATGAAAGCCATGGCCGAGCGTGGAGCCGCTTATCGCGGGGTTTTATTTGCCGGCCTGATGCTAACCCCGCAAGGGCCGAAATTAATCGAATATAATTGCCGTTTTGGCGACCCTGAATGTCAGGTTCTCATGCAGCGCCTCGACAGCGATATAGTGCCGGCTCTGCAAGCCGCGGCCAATGGCTCTTTAGCCAATATATCGTTGAACTGGCGTGATGAAGTGGCGATGACGGTTGTCATGGCGGCCAATAATTATCCTGCCGCTTATGAAAAAGGCTCGGTGATTTCGCAATTGGAAAATGTCGACACAGACGACACAATGGTCTTTCATGCCGGTACGGCACGCGATGAAAATGGCACGATTACAGCGATTGGCGGGCGGGTGTTGAATGTGACGGCAAAGGGTAAAACAGTGGCGCAAGCGCGCGACAATGCCTATATTGGCGTCGGGAAAATTGATTGGCCTGAGGGGTTCTGCCGCCAAGATATTGGCTGGCGCGAAATTCAACGGGAACAGGGTTAACAGGGAGACGACCATGCACGATGAGGGCATTGAAAAATTTGGCGGCACAAAAGACGTCGCCGACTCGCATAAATTTGACGAGAAAAAGCTCGAGGCATATGTCGAGGCGCATGTCGAAGGTTTCGAGGGCCCGCTTGAGGTTCGCCAATTCAAAGGCGGTCAGTCAAACCCGACTTATCAGCTCATCACGCCGAAGAAAAAATATGTAATGCGCCGTAAACCGCCAGGCAAGCTATTGCCATCGGCCCATGCGGTAGACCGCGAATATAAAGTCATCACGGCTTTGGGCAAAATTGGTTTTCCGGTGCCGCGCACTTATTGCATGTGCGAAGACGAAACCATCACCGGCACGATTTTCTATGTCATGGATATGGTAGAAGGTCGCATTTTATGGGACCCGTGCCTGCCAGATATTGCCAAAGAGGGTCGGCGGCCAATTTTCGAAGCAAAAATCGCCACTTTGGCGCAATTGCATAATGCCGATTATGAGGCCATTGGCCTTGCTGACTTTGGCAAGCCGGGCAATTATTTCGAACGCCAAATCTCACGTTGGACCAAGCAATATCAGCTGTCTGAAACGCAAGATATCGACACAATGAACAAATTGATTGAATGGTTGCCGAAAAACATTCCGCATGATGACGCCAATTCAATCGTGCATGGCGATTATCGCCTCGACAATATGGTCTTGCATCCAACCGAGCCGAAAGTAGCGGCGGTTTTGGATTGGGAATTGTCAACCTTGGGCCACCCTTTGGGTGATTTCACCTATCACCTTATGCAATGGTATATGCCAGCCGATGGCGCCTCAACACAAACCCTCAATGGGGCCAATTTCGAAGCGTTGAATATTCCGACAGCCGAAGAATATACGCGCTTATATTGCCAACATACGCAGCGCGATGGCATTGAGAATATGGATTATTATATCAGCTATAATATGTTCCGCTTGGCCGGTATTTTGCAGGGCATTGTGGGCCGCGTGCGCGATGGCACCGCATCAAATGCCCATGCCGCCGCCATGGCCGATCGGGTCAAACCTTTGGCTGATGTCGGTTGGCATTATGCGCAAAAGGCAGGCGCTGTCTAAGGCTGACTTTTTAGTTTTCGCGACTCAAAAAAACCAGCTCCGTGTCGCCATATTGGCGCCGGTCGATTTGCTGCAAACCTTTTGGTGCCTGAAATTGCGACCGTTTGTCTTCTTCCACGATAATCAGCGCTCGCGCCGCCAGCCAGTCTCCGCTCAGCACTTCTTGCAACGCCGCCTCAGCCATTTTTTTGCCATAGGGCGGATCTGCGAAGACGATGTCAAAGGCTGGTCCAGCGCTGGCTGGTCGCGGCCCAAGGCGCGTGGCGTCGCGGCGATAAATTTTTGACAATCCTAATGCCCCACAAGCTTCGCTATTGGCTCGAATAATGCCGCGTGGGGCAACTTCGGTTTCAACGAATAAGCAAAAACCAGCGCCGCGCGACAAAGCTTCCAACCCCAGCGCACCGGTGCCAGCGAAAAGGTCAAGCACGCGAGCATTGTCGAAATCGCAATCAGGGTGTGAGGTCAGAATAGAAAACAGCGCTTCACGCGTGCGGTCGGATGTTGGCCGTGTGCCGCGCCCTTTTGGCACAGCAAGCGGCGTGCCGCCAAACCTACCGCTGACGACGCGCATGGCTCGGCTTGCCTTTGAAGGTTTTGCCGCCAGTAGGCCGATCCGGTGAAGTGGGACGCCGGGCGCTTTGCGGCTGTCTTTTGGGGGCTATTTTCGACTGTGTTTTTGTCTCGGTTTTTGCTTCTGCTTTTGTTTCAGAACGGCCGCTCGGCGGCGCTTCTTCGTCAATTAATTCATGCCACTGCTTGCCCAATTGTTGGCGCAAAATACGCCGTGGCACTTCTTCAATCTTGCCCTCTTCCAATTGCCCCAACTGGAATGGCCCAAAGGACAAACGAATAAGCCGGTTCACTTTCAGGTTCAAATGTTCGAGAACTTTTTTAATCTCGCGGTTCTTGCCTTCGCGCAATGACATGGTAATCCACACATTGCCGCCAACCCGGCGTTCGAGACTGGCTTCAATGGATTTATAATTCACCCCATCAACGCTAATGCCGTCTTTCAGCGCCTCTAATTGGCTGATCAGACGCTTGTCGTCAACTTTGCCCTTTTGCCCGTCAAAAGCGCGCACCCGATAGCGGCGCAGCCAGCCCGTGCTGGGCAATTCGAGATAGCGTTTTAAGCCGCCATCATTGGTGAACAGCAAAAGCCCCTCAGTATTAATATCAAGACGGCCAACACTGTTGAGGCGTGGCAGTCCGGCCGGTAATTTTTGAAAGACAGTGGGGCGCCCATCTGGGTCGCGCTCAGTGGTGACCAAGCCCGCGGCCTTATAATAGCGCCACAAGCGCGGCGGATCGGCTTCACCAATCGGCTTACCATCGACGCTAATATGGTCTTTATCGGTGACGTTAAAGGCTGGCGTGTTGAGCTTGCGGCCATTAACGCTGACACGACCATCAGCAATCATTTTTTCCGCATCGCGGCGCGAGGCAACGCCCACGCGGGCCAGAACTTTTGCAATCCGCTCGCCGGCATAATCCGAGGTGCCGTCTTGCCGCTGACCCGACCTAGAGGCGGGCTTGGCTGAAGGCCGATAGGCTTTGCTCGGCGCTTTCGGGCCGCTGCGCGATGATGAATGAGATGGCGGTGTTTTAGTCATGCTCTCCTGTAGCACGTGCATGTGCCGACATGCTAGTGTTGAACGATGAGTGAGAAATTTTCGCAGCAAAAAGATTATATGCAATTGGCGCTTGCCGAGGCAGAAAAAGCCGCCGCGGCAGGCGAAGTGCCGGTTGGCGCGGTTTTAGTGGCGCCCGATGGCACGGTGCTGGCGGCTTTGGGCAATGCCATGCGGCGCGCCCATGATGCGACGGCTCATGCCGAAATGCAGGTTATTCGGGCGGCCTGTGCGGCGCTGAATAATGAACGCCTGACCGGCTGCGATCTCTATGTGACGCTCGAGCCATGCCCAATGTGTGCCGGCGCCATTGCTGAGGCCCGCATCCGGCGGGTCTATTATGGTGCCGCTGATATGAAGGGCGGTGCTGTCGATCATGGGGTGGCGCTATTTGCCCAACCGAGCTGCCACCATCGCCCAGAAGTCTATGGCGGCCTGCGCGAAAGCGATTGCGCTGCCTTGCTCACAGACTTCTTCCGACTGCGGCGAAATGGCGAGATAAATTGATAATTCATACTAGCCAAGGTCGATTAGTTGGTGCTTAATAGCGGTCGAATTTATGGAAGAATGTAAGTTGGGAGAAACACATGATTTTCGAACATAATGATAAGACCAAAGAGCTTCTGGCTCGCCTCGAGAGCTTCATGGATAAATATATTTATCCAAATGAGGCAACCTATGCCAAACAAATGGAAGATTTCGGCGAAAACCGGTGGCAAGTTCCAGCGATTTTGGAAGAGTTGAAAGTCAAAGCCCGCGAAGAAGGTTTGTGGAATCTTTTCTTGCCCGAAAGTGAGCGCGGTGGCGGCCTTTCAAATGTCGAATATGCAACTTTGTGCGAAGTCATGGGGCGCGTTGGTTTTGCCTCTGAAGTGTTCAACTGCTCAGCACCAGACACAGGCAATATGGAAGTTCTGGAACGCTATGGTAATGAGCGTCATAAAAAAGAATATATGGAGCCGCTGCTTGCTGGCGAAATCCGTTCTGCGTTTTTGATGACCGAGCCAGCCGTTGCTTCTTCTGACGCAACCAATATTGAAACCAGCATTGTTCGCGATGGCGATGACTATGTCATTAATGGTCGTAAATGGTGGTCTTCAGGGGTTGGTGATCCACGTTGTAAAATCGCCATTGTCATGGGTAAAACAAACCCAGATGCACCTTTGCACCAACAACAATCACAAATCCTCGTGCCACTCGACGCACCGGGCATTGAAATTGTCCGCATGTTGCCCGTATTTGGTTATGACGATGCCCCGCATGGTCACGCCGAAGTAGTGCTGAAAGATGTGCGCGTGCCAGCCGAAAACTTGCTTCTCGGCGAGGGCCGTGGTTTCGAAATCGCTCAAGGCCGGCTTGGCCCTGGCCGTATTCACCATTGCATGCGCACCATTGGTGTGGCTGAGCGTGCTTTGGAAAAAATGTGCGAGCGCCTGCTTACCCGTACAGCTTTTGGTAAGCGCATTGCTGACCATAGTGTGTGGGAACAACGCGTTGCTGAAGCCCGCACTAATATTGAAATGAGCCGTCTGCTGACACTGAAAGCCGCCTATATGATGGACACAGTGGGCAATAAATTTGCCAAAAGCGAGATTGCGCAAATCAAAGTGGCTGGCCCACGTATTGCTTTGCAAATCATTGACGATGCCATTCAAGCCCATGGCGGCGGCGGTGTGACCTCAGACTTTGGTCTGGCCAAAATGTATGCTGGCATTCGTACCCTGCGTTTGGCTGACGGCCCAGATGAAGTGCATAACCGCACCATCGCCCGTCTTGAGTTCAAAAAATATGCTGACTTATCACAAGCTGGCGCCGGTGAGATGAAAACCCTCGACGTGCCGCGCAGCTAAATTAAGCGCACTTAAATGGGAAAGGGCATCGGCCAGCGCCGGTGCCCTTTTTTGTTTCTGATTGAATTAGCCGCCCGTGGCGCGCTAACGGCGGCCAAATAGGCGCTCAATATCGTTTAGCTTGAGCTCAACATAAGTCGGTCGGCCATGATTGCACTGACCAGCATGTGGGGTCGCTTCCATATCGCGCAACAGGGCGTTCATTTCTTCAACGCTCAAGCGGCGGCCGGCACGTACCGACGTATGGCAGGCCAAAGTGCCGCAAATTTCTTCCAGTTTTTCTTTCAGGGCCAGACCTTGGCCCAAATGCTGCATTTCTTCAGCCATATCGCGCAGCATGGCAGCACTATCGCTGCCTTTCATCATGGCCGGTACTTCGCGCACCATAATTGCAATGCGGCCATTGGCGCCGGGGCCAAAGCGTTCGACAACAAAGCCCAAATCGGCCAATTCATCGGCCCGCGCCAAAATCGTTTCGCCGTCATCAACTTCTAATTCGACAATATCTGGCACCAGTAAAATTTGCCGCCGGATACCTTGCTCGGCAATTTGTTTTTTCATCCGCTCATAAACCAAACGCTCATGGGCGGCGTGCTGGTCGACAATGACAAAGCCGTCATGGGTCTGCGCCAAAATATAGGTCTCGTGCAATTGCGCCCGCGCCAAGCCCAGCGGCAAGCTGGCGTCGGGGGCGGCGCCCATGCTGGCGCCAAAACTATTGGGGGCGCTGAGCCATTCGGCGGCGGCTTCGGCCAAAGCATGGGTGCGGGCCTGCTGGTCGGCCGTTTGCGGCGCCTGCGGGTCAATTGGCGCTTGATATTGGGCCGCCGCCTGATACAGCGTCGGGTTCACATAAGCGCCATTTCCTGGGCGAAAAGCGGCCAGCGTTTGGTCGGCAACTGTGGTGGCAGCGCGGTGTCCGGCAGTGCCAAGGGCGGCACGCAGAGCCCCGACAATCATTGAGCGCACCAGGCCCGCATCGCGAAAGCGGACTTCGGTTTTGGCGGGATGCACATTGACGTCAAGCTGCGCCGGGTCAATATCGAGAAATAGGGCTAATGCCGGATGACGATTGCCAGCGAGAAAATCCTGATAGGCCCCGCGCACGGCACCATTGAGCAAGCGGTCGCGCACCGGACGGCCATTAACAACGAGATATTGCTTTTGCGCTGTGGCGTGATTATAGGTCGGCAATCCAGCAAAACCATATAGCCGCGCGCCTTCGCGTTCGGCCATCACCGGCACCGCATTATTGCCAAACTCACTGCCCATAATCGCCGTCAGGCGGTCGAGTTGGGCGGCGTCGCCGGTCTCCTTTGGATAGGTGAAGCTTCGGCGCCCATCGCTGATCAGGCTAAAGGCAATTTCTGGATGCGCCATGGCCAAGCGTTTGACAATGTCATTCACCGCCGTAGTTTCGGCCCGATCTGATTTCAGGAATTTCAGCCGCGCCGGTGTCGCATAGAATAAATCGCGCACCTCAACCCTCGTGCCCAATCCGCCAGCAGCTGGGGAAAGGCCAAGGTTTCGGCCGCCTTCGACACGAATTTGCTGGGCATTGGGCGCTTCCTGTGGGCGGCTGGTAATGCTCAAACGAGCAACCGCCCCAATGCTTGGCAGGGCTTCGCCACGAAACCCCAAACTGGTGATGCGGAACAAACGATCGCCCTCATCTCCGTCTGGTAATTTTGAGGTTGCATGGCGTTCAATCGCCAGTTCCAGCTCCTCGGCACTCATGCCGCAACCATTATCTTCTATTAAAATCAGTGCCTTACCGCCCTCGCCCAAACTAATATCAATTTGTGTGGCGCCCGCATCAATGGCGTTTTCGACTAATTCTTTCACCGCACTGGCTGGCCGCTCAACCACTTCACCCGCAGCAATGCGGTTGATGGTTTCTTCAGATAGGCGGTGTATTTTGCTCATTCGGCTGTCTTAGCTTTGCCCGCATCATTCATGGCTTGCATATAATCTCTGGCGCGCAGTTTGCCCGCTTCCACTTCCGGCTGGTCAAAAGCGTCAATCGCCATGCCATCAGCCGCTAAAATGGTCTCCAACATATAGTGCATCAACAAGCCGCCAAGCTCCAGTTCATTTATCGCCGATAGCTCAAACAAACGTACCGGACGTTTGGCCGCGGCCAATGTGTCATAGCTGGCCAAGGCTTCGGCCGACACTAAATCCCCCATGGTGCGGCCGGTCAAATTGGCGGTCGCAGGCAAGCTGGCGAATTCATCTGGCACGCCAATGCCTAGGTCGCGCGTTGGCTGAGTAAGCAGCGTGTAGAATTTGTCATCCGGCCCGCCGAGATAAAGCTGCATTTGACTGTGCTGGTCAACAGGTCCCAGCGCATTGCTCGGCAATGAACCAAGGCCATTTTTGCCCAAGCTTTCGGCCCATAATTGGCGATACCAGAACGACAATCGCTGCAAGCGGTCGGCATAGGGCATCATCACCGCTATCATCCGACCAGCCTGCATATGTGCCAAATGCATGGCAGCGCCAATTAACGGCTGATTATCGGCCGGCGCATTGCCATAAAAGCCATCGAGCACCGCTTGCGCGCCAGCGCGAATGGCCGCGACATCGCATCCGGCCCAAATCGCCGGCAATAGGCCGACATTGGTCAGGACGCTAAACCGGCCACCAATCTCTTGTTCATGCGACAGACGGCGCAGGCCATGACGTTGGGCCAAAGTCGATAGCGCATTGTCGCCATCGCCGACAATGGCCGCAATATGCTCATGCAGTGGCAGATCGGCGGCTTTGAGGGCGAGCATGACGCCGCCCAATTGCATCAATGTTTCCGCCGTATTGCCTGATTTCGAGACCACGAGAAACCGCGTCGCGGATAAATCTTGCGCCAAAATAGCGGTAAAACTATCGGCGTCTAAATTATCAACAAAGATGATTTGCGGCCGCAATGGTGCCTCAGCCGGGGTCAAATAACCGTTTATTTGCGCCAAAACTTGCGCCCCAAGGCTGGACCCGCCGGTGCCCAAAATAATCAGCCGCGACGCGCCCTCAGCAAGGCTGGCGGCCAGATCTTGCATGGGTGCCAAATCATCGGTTTTTTGCGGCAGCAGAAAATGCGGCAGCGGATTTTGCCGATAGGCCTCAATGCGCGGTGCCAGTTTTTCTACCGCCTCAGAAAAATGATTTTGGCTGGCAGGACACAGAGCATGATCAACTATTTGGCGCATATTGGTTTCCATTTCCATCAAGGCAGACGAATCTATCGCCGAAAGCCAAGTCTAAACAACCGTCGCTATGTTGAACAGTAGTTATGCTTGCACTTCAAAACCCAATTGCTAAATTAGCGCCAGTTGGGAGAGTTAAATGTCTGAGCAGATAGACAACCGCGAAACATGGGCCAATCGTGCCTTGCTTATGGGCGCTTTGGCTGGCCTTTTAATCGCCGCCCTTGCCGCCGTACCGCGCCCTGATACCGATTTAACAAGCGACGGAGCGATTGCTCGGGTCAATCATCAGCATATTGACCGCACGGCTTTTGCCAGCGCCTATCAAGCATTATTGGCCGATAAAAACAAAGCCCCCACCGCCGCCGATAGAAAAATGGCGCTCGACCGATTGATTGAAGAAGAATTATTGGTTCAGCGCGGGCTTGAAATTGGTCTGCTGGATGGCGACGCCGCCGTACGCAAAGCAGTGGCCAGCGCAGTGATTCAATTTGTGCTGGCGCAAAATAGTAATCAGCCGATCAGCGAGGATGATTTGCGCGCCTATTATCAAGAAAATAGCGCCCGATTTAGCCCCGCCGCGCGTTTGCACATCAACCGTATTTTTATTCGCCGGTCAGCTGACGGTGCGCGTGAGGGCGAGAGCGATGATGCGCGGCGTCTGGAAGCCGTGCGCCAAGCCTTGCGTGCTGGCACGCCTTTTGCCGAGGTGGCGGCGCAATTGGGCGACCGTTTATTGCCACAATTGCCGCAAGTTCTTTTGCCGCGCGCCAAAATGATTGACTATCTTGGCCCTGAACTCACCGACGCCGTAGCGGTTTTGCCGCAAGGCAGCATTACCGATGCTTTGGTCACTGATCAGGGCTGGCAGTTTCTGCAAATTATTGCCAATCAGCCCGGCCAAACGCCAGACTTTGAAACCATGCGCCCGCAATTGACACAAGCCTTGTCGCGCAGCCGCGATGATCAAGCCTTGCGCGATTATATTAATTGGTTGCGGGCCCGTGCCGACATCGACCTTGCGGCTGATGCACCACAATGATTCGATCAACGCTGATTTGGCTGGTTTTAATGATGACGCCATCTCTGGCGCATAATAAAAGCCTGAGTTTTTCTGACTGGCTGTGGCAAGACACCAGCATTTCTGTCAGTTTTACCGTGCCCTTGCGCGATGCCACCCTATTGCCTGATGTGGCCACCGCCACCTCCATTGATGAGGCGCTGGCAACGCATTTGGCGCAACATATAGAGCTGCAGCAATTGGACAAAAACTGCCTTTTGAGCCGCCCCTATCAACGCGCGCCGGCGCATGGCGATTACATTAAAATGGTCGCCAGCTATCAGTGTTTTGATAGCGCCGCGCCGCTCAAATTGCGCAATCATGCGTTTTTTAACTTGGCCCGCAGTCATGTGCATTTTGCCCGTCTGCGGCTGGCCGCGCAAAGCCTTGAGACCAGCCAAGAGTTTCTCTTCACCGCCACCCAGCGCCAGCATATGATTGCCCGCAATGAACAGGGACAATTGATCAGCCAAAGCGATTTAGGCGACACGCTGAGCCATTATTTCAAACTCGGCCTGCAACATATTCTGACCGGCCTCGATCATTTGGCGTTTGTTTTATGCCTGCTGCTATTGGCGCAAAACCGACGGCAATTATTCATTCTCATCACCGGCTTTACGCTTGGTCATAGTTTGACCCTTGGCCTGGCGGCGCTTGGTTTTATCGCCCCTAATTCGGTTTTTGTTGAAGCCATGATTGGCGGCTCGATTGCCTTGGTGGCCAGTGAATATATTTTGGCGCGGCAAAACGCTATGACTAAAGTCGCCATGCTTAGCGTGATTGTCTTGTTTGTGCTGTCAGGCGTCTCGGTCATCCGAGGCGGCGAAATTGCGCTAACCGGATGGGCCGGTTTGATGCTGTTTTGCTTGTGCTATGGCTTACGCATTCGCTCCTCAGCTGACGCCAGCCAATTGGCGCCGATTATGACCTTTGGCTTTGGCCTGTTTCATGGCTTTGGATTTGCTGGCCTGCTGAGCGATATTGGCCTGCCGCAAGGGCAAGTGATTGGCGGGCTTATTGGCTTTAACCTTGGCGTGGAAGTGGGGCAAATATTATTCATTGTGCCGGTCTTATTGGCAGCCCGCTATCTGGCGCCGCGTCTACCGCAAGGCAAATTATCATGGGCCGATGCCACCGCCAGCGGGCTGACCTGTTTTGGGGTGTTTCTTTTTGTGCAACGCACCCTTTTTTAATTGATCAAAAATGATTAGGCTCTTGCCAGACATTCAGGGAGATAAAAATGAGCAATAGATTTCTAGCCCAAACCGGCGCCAAATACCCAATCGTTCAAGCGCCTATGGGCTGGATTGCCCGCTCGCAATTGGCCTCAGCCGTGTGCAAGGCTGGTGGCCTTGGCATTATTGAAACGTCTTCCGGCGAGACCGATAATTGCAAGGCTGAAATTGAGAAAATGTTCGAGCTGACCGACGCCCCATTTGGCGTCAATCTGCCAATCTTATTCCTCAAAGATGATGCCATGCTGCAATATATTTGTGATAGCGGCGTCAAATTCGTCACCACCTCAGCCGGCAGTCCAAGCAAATTTGTCGGCCCGCTGCAAGAGGCTGGGATTATTGTTTATCACGCCGTACCAACGGTTGAAGCGGCCATTCGCTGCGTCGAAGCAGGGGTGGATGGGCTGGTGGTTGAAGGCGCTGAAGGCGGCGGCTTCAAAAACCCAGAAGAAGTCTCAACCCTCGTACTTTTGCAAGCCATTCGCGCCGCCGTTGATGTGCCTTTGGTCGCCGCTGGCGGCATTTGCGATGGACGCGGCATGGCCGCAGCGTTTGCGCTCGGCGCCGAAGCGGTGCAAATGGGCACACGGTTTGTTTCATCCGCCGAAAGCCCGGTGCACAATAATTACAAAAGCGCCATTGTCGATGCCCCAACCACTGGCACTTATATGTTGAACAAAAAGGCCTCGCCGTGCATTCGCGCGTTAAAAACCGAACGCACGCATAAAATTTATGATGAAGGCCTAATGCCAGCCGATACATTTGGCAATATTCTCGACCTTTATTTCGGTGGCGATATGGAAGCCTCCGTCGGTCTCGCCGGACAAACCGCCGGGCTAATCAATGGGGTCAAGCCTGTGGCTGAGATTATTGAGGAAATGGTTGTTGAGTTTCACACCATTGCCGGGCGCATGGGGCAATTGGCATCAGCCAGTAGTTTTTAATTGGCGCTAAAGCGATAGAGCTTGGTCGGCAATTAGAACACCATCCTCATCGGCATAAAGCCAGTCGCCCGGTGCAATGGTCACGCCACCAAAGGTGAGCGGCACATCATAGGTGCCGCCATCATTTTTTTGGCTCTTTTTTGGATGACTGGCTAAGGCTTTAATGCCAACGGCTTCGGCCGCCAGTTCGGCACGGTCACGCACACAGCCGTGAATGACAATGCCAGCCCAGCCATTTTGCGCCGCCAATTGCGCCAGATTGCCGCCAAACAGAGCGCATTGCATGGAGCCGCCGCCGTCGACGACCAGAACATGACCGTCGCCCGCTTGTTCCACCGCAGCGCGCACTTTGGTGTTGTCATCTTGCGTCAGCAGGGTTTTGACCGGCCCATGAAACCGCAAGCGGCCACCATAATCTTGATAGCCCGGTGCCAAATGGCGCAGATTGCCGTCATATTTATCGGATAAATCTGTGGTTGCGTAAAAGCCTGTGTCACTCATTGCCAATTTCCCATGCAGCAGCCAAAAAAAAGGGTCCGCAAAGGTTACCCTTCGCGAACCCTAGTATAACGCAATTCGATTAGAATTGGTTCATTGTGTTGTCTTCACCAGAGGCCAAGAGTGCATTGTCGCCTGAGAAATATTCTTTGTGGTCATCACCAATGTTTGAACCAGCCAAATCTTGGTGTTTCACAGAGGCTTGATCACGGCGAATTTCCTGACGCTGAATGTCACGCACATAAGCCAACATGCCCAGATCACCGAAATAGCCTTCAGACAGAATATCTGTGCCCAAAGCTGTTTCGTGATAGGTCGGCAGGGTGATCAAATGGTGGAAAATGCCGGCATCGCGCGCCGCATCTTTCTGGAAGCTTTGAATCAGTTTGTCGGCTTCGACGGCCAATTCACTTGAGTCAAATTTCACATCCATCAAACCACGTGGTGTTGACGCTGGATCTGGATAGGCCGACACATCTTTGCCAGCAGCAACCCATTCGCCATAGACTTGTTCGCGGAAGGCCAGAGTCCAATTGAAGCTTGGTGAGTTATTATATACCAGCTTGGCATTTGGAATGGTTTCACGCACGCGGTTCACCATGCCGGCAATTTGCGCAACATTTGGCTTCTCGGTTTCAATCCACAATAGATCGGCACCATTTTGCAGCGAATTCACGCAGTCAAGAACAACGCGGTCTTCGCCTGAGCCGTCTTTGAAGGCATACAGACCATTTGGCAGGCGCACTGGTTTCACCAGCTTGCCACCTTGGGTCAGTGTCATTTCGCCATGGCCAATGTCGCTGATGTTTTCAACCGGCTCGACTTTCAAGAAGGCATTATATTGGTCAGCCAAATCGCCTGGTGTTTGTGACACAGGCACTTTTTGTGTCAGGCCAGCGCCGAGTGAGTCGGTACGGGCAACAATCACACCATTTTCAACGCCAAGCTCAAGGAAGGCGTAACGAACGGCATTGATTTTCGACAAAAAGTCTTCATGTGGCACAGTCACTTTACCATCTTGGTGACCGCATTGTTTGGCGTCAGAAACTTGGTTTTCGATTTGAATGCAGCATGCACCGGCTTCGATCATTTTCTTGGCCAGCAGATAAGTGGCTTCTTCATTACCAAAGCCCGCATCAATATCGGCGATGATTGGCACAACATGAGTTTCGAAATTGTCGATTTTGGCCAGCGCCGCATCAACGTCGCCACCGCTTGCGCGAGCTTCGTCGAGATCTTTGAACAAGTGACGCAATTCACGCGCATCGGCTTGTTTCAAGAAAGTGTAAATTTCTTCAATCAAATTTGGCACAGTGGTTTTTTCGTGCATTGACTGATCTGGCAGTGGGCCGAAATCAGAGCGCAAGGCGGCAACCATCCAGCCACTCAAATAGACATATGATTTGCTGGTTGTTTTTTCATGCCGTTTCACAGCCATCATCATTTGCTGCGCGGTGAAACCGTGCCAGCAGCCGAGAGATTGTGTGTAATCAGCGCTATTGGCATCATAATCGGCCATGTCTTTGCGCATAATATCAGCCGTATAACGGGCAACATCGAGACCGGTTTTGAAGCGGTTTTGCAATTGCATACGCGTTACATATTCTGGGTTAAGGGCGGCCCACGCACTGCCATTTGCATCAAGCGTTTTGGCGTTCTGAGCGACCAGATCGGTATATTTTGTCATCGGAGGTTCCTATTCTTCAGGGTGACTAATGGCTGTGAGATACAATTTTGACAGGCCAATGTCGAGTCAAGAACAAGCCTTTGAAAAAATTAAAGTAAAAAAGTTTACACACAAACAAGTAAATTTTGTTATATATGTAAAACTTGTAAACTTTAGTGTCTGAAAAATGGCTCAATGGGGCTTACAAGCCACTGTAATTAAAGGCTTAATATGGCTGATACGACGAATAAATTAGTCGAACGAAAACTCTTCGCTGGCGCCCGTGTGCGTCGCCTTAGACGCGAACAACGGCTGACACAAGCAGCAATGGCTGAGGCGCTGGGCATCTCAACCAGCTATCTCAACCTGATTGAACGCGACCAACGACCGATTTCGGCACAGATTCTTTTGCAATTAATCGACGTCTTCGATATCGACCCGCGCGGCCTAGCCGGTGACGAGGAGGCGCGCGCTCAGGCGCAATTGCACGAAGTGTTTTCCGACCCGATGTTTCGCGATGCGCCGTTACCAAAAGATGAGCTGAAAGATTTCGCCGCCGCCAGCCCAGCTGCAGCCGATGCGGTGGCGCGTCTGTACCAGGCGTTTTTGCAAAGCCGCTCGAATAATTCTCTATTGGCCGAGCAATTGGCAGGCAGCGGCCCGGCTGATAATCCCGGCGCCGTTATGGCGCTTGAGGAAGTGCGCGACTTCATTACCCATCAGAACAATCACTTTGCCGCCCTTGATGAAGAAGCTGAGGCGGTCTATCGCGCCTCAGTAGCTGAACATGATGAGCCTTATTTGGCCCTGCGGGCGCGACTGGAAGAACGCCATCGGGTGAGCACGCGCATTGCGCCAGTTGAAGTCATGGAAAATACCCTGCGCCGCTATGACCGGCATCGGCAGACGATTTTTCTATCGGAATTGCTCGACCAGCCGGGGCGGTCTTTTCAGCTGGCCTATCAATTGGCTTATTTTGAACAAATGCCAGCGATTGAAGAAATTATTCGCCAAGCGGGCATGGAGAAAGAAGAGACCCGGGTGGTGGCGCGGATTTCGCTGGCCAATTATTTTGCCGCCGCTGTGCTGATGCCCTATGACTCGTTTTTGAAAACCGCAGAAATGAATCATTACGACATCACCCTGCTGGGGCGTCGCTTTGGCACGAGTTTTGAGCAAGTCTGCCATCGCTTGACGACTTTGCAGCGGCCCGGCGCCCGCGGCATTCCCTTTTTCCTCATCCGCGTCGACAATGCTGGCAATATTTCCAAACGCTTTTCAGCCGGTGGCTTTCACTTCGCCCGCTTTGGCGGCACCTGCCCGCGCTGGCACGTGCATGACGCGTTTCGCATTCCCGGTAAAATTTCAACACAGATTGTGCAAATGGAAGACGCCACGCGCTATTTCTCCATCGCCCGCACAGTGAGCCGCGATAATTCTGGCTTTGGCGTGCCGGATAATCAATTCGCCATCGCTCTGGGCTGCGAGATTAAACATGCTGAGAAACTGGTCTATGCGCGCGGTGCCAGTCTCGAAAAAGAAGAAGGCGACACACCGATTGGCGTGAATTGTCGGCTATGCGAAAGATCAGATTGCAACCAGCGCGCCACGCCCTCGGTAAACCGCGACCTGCGGCTCGACGAACATGTGCGCGGCCTGTCGCCTTTCGGATTTTAATATCATGACGCAAAATACTTGCCCTCAAGGAACTGACGCGATAGGAAATCATCATGTCAAATCGTAAAGCCAAAAAGCAAAAGATCTTTAAGCCGAAAGCCCGCACGCCGCGTGGCTTTCGCGATATGTCGGGCGATGAACTGAGCCTGCAGCAATCCATGATTGCAACAATTTCGTCTGTCTATGAACGCTATGGATTTGGCGCATTGGATACATCGGCTTTTGAATATGCCGACGCATTGGGCAAATTTCTGCCCGATGATGACCGTCCCAATGAGGGCGTGTTTGCGCTGGAAGATGATGACGGCCAGTGGATGAGCCTGCGCTATGACCTCACCGCGCCATTGGCGCGTTATGTGGCGGAGCATTACGACTCATTGCCGAAACCGCTACGGCGGTTTCAATGGGGGCCTGTATGGCGCAATGAAAAGCCCGGGCCTGGCCGCTACCGGCAATTTTTGCAAATTGACGCCGATACAGTGGGTGCCGGCAATATGGCAGCTGACGCAGAAATCTGCATGATGGCCGCCGATTGCATGGCAGCACTTGGCATTGAGACCGGTGATTATTTGGTGCGTATTAATAATCGCAAAATCATGGACGGCTTATTGCAAGCGATTGGACTGGACAGCGATAGCGACGATTATGAAAGCCAAAGGCTAACAATTTTGCGGGCCATGGATAAATTTGATCGCCTCGGGCTTGATGGGGTGCGCGATTTATTGGGCGCTGGCCGCAAGGACGACAGCGGGGACTTCACCAAAGGGGCGGGTCTGGACGACAAACAAATTGAGCAAGTGGCCGCCATGGTCTCGATTCAGGCGAACAACCGACCGGCCGTGATTGATGCCATGGAAGCTTTGGTTGGCGGCTCGCAAGCAGGCGCCGACGGCGTCGCTGAATTGCGCGAAATGGATGCGCTGTTTACCGCCCTTGGCTATCAGGCCGACCGGCTGGCGATTGACGCCAGTATTGTGCGCGGTCTCGGCTATTACACTGGCCCCGTCTATGAAATTGAACTGACCTTTGACGCTGAAGATGAGAATGGCGACATCACGCGCTTTGGCTCGGTTGGCGGCGGTGGCCGTTATGATGATTTGGTCAAACGTTTCAAAGGTGTTGAAATTCCGGCCACCGGTATTTCAATTGGCGTCAGCCGTCTGGCCGCCGCTCTTACCATGTTGGGCAAAACTCAGGGCAGCCAAGCCGACCCGTTGATTGTTGTTTTGGTAATGGACAAAGAAACCCGGCCGGAGCTCATGCAATTGGTGCAGAATTTGCGGCAAGCCGGTTTGCGGGCCGAACTCTATATTGGCGACAGTGCCATGAAAGCGCAATTGCGCTATGCCGATTTGCGCAATGCGCGTCTGGTGATTATCGAGGGCGAGGACGAACGCCAAGCCGGCGTGGTGACGCTAAAAGATCTCGAATTGGGCAATCAGCAATCAGCCGAAATTGAGGATAATGCCGAATGGCGCGCCTCGGCTCATGCGCAGCAGCAAGTGCCGCGCGACGCCTTGATTGACACAATTAAACAGATTCTCGCCTAAACAAGGCAAACATTCATTTAATCTGAATTATTGAATTATTTTTGACATTATTTAACTTAATTTATGTATTCACATATTCATTTTATTAAAATATGCAAAATAATATCATTTTAATTTTCTTTTTCTAAATTTTGTGCCATATAGCCTTATGGCTTATGACAACACACCTTCTGCCGAACCGGCAAACCGCGCACCGCTTGGCCGGCTAACCACGGCCAATGCGGTGATAGACGCTTTGGGCGGCACCAAGGCGGTCGCCGACTTGCTTGGTGTTGGCGCATCGTCTGTGTCGAATTATCGTCGCCTCGGGTTTCCGGCGCGCGCCTATTTTACCCTCGCAAAAATTTGCCAAACCCGCGGCCTTGATGTCGCCGATGCGGTATTTGGTGGCGCGGCAACTTCCGGCAAACCAGCCAAGCGGCAAGCCGCTCAGGCGGCGCGAACCAACCAAACCACCGCCCTGTCCATGTTCACCGCGCAAGGCTTCGAGCCGTGCCACACGCCGATCATGCAGCCAGCGGGGCCTTTTATCGATCGATTGGGCGAAGAAATGCGCCGCCGCCTTTATTTGTTCACCGACCCCGGCGGCGAGCAATTATGTTTGCGCCCGGATTTAACCATTCCCACGGCTTTGGCCTATTTGGCCGATAACCCGGATACGCCGAAAGCCCGCCTTGCTTATGAAGGCCTCGCCTTTCGTTATCAGTCGCGCGGGGCTGGTAAGCCGGAAGAATTTTATCAGGCCGGTATTGAAATATTGGCCAGCCCAACCGACGACCATTTGACCGATGAGGCCGAGGTCTTGCAATCAATCGTGCAAGCCGTGGAAGCGGCAGGGGTGCAGCACTATCAAATCATCTTCAATAATTTGACCATGTTCAGCCAGTTTTTGGCGGCGTTGGATTTATCGAAAGGCACCACCAAGCGGCTTGAGCGGGCCTATCACCAAAGCGCCAATTTTGACGCTGTGCTTCAAACCCTTTTGGCCGAGGCGGAAAACCCGCAACCGCCGCGCGATATTGCTTTTGTTAATGGCGACCCGCAGGCCGAAATTGCTGGCCGCACGATTGGCGACATTAACGCCCGCATTGTGCGCCTGCAAAGCGAGGCTGATGCCGGTTTGACGCCAGAGCAAGCCAAGGCAATTGTGCAATTTATGAAATTATCCGGCCCCATAGAGCGCGTCTTGCAAGATATTGAAACCGTGCTCGGCAGCGCGGGCGCCATGGCGCCTATGCATAATTACTGGCAGGACTTACTGGCAACGGCTGGGCTCAATCAACAAAACCCACAAAAGCCAGTATTTCTGGCCACGGCGCAGGGCCGCAAAATGGCTTATTACACCGGCTTGGCGTTTGAAATTCACGTGCCAGCACTCAATGCCCAGCGGGTGATTGCCAGCGGCGGGCGCTATGATGATTTATTGCAAAGCCTCGGCGCGGCGACACCTTTGGCCGCCATTGGTGGCGCCATTGCCTTAGAGCGCCTGCGTGCCGCCAGCCAACAGCAAGGAGGCGCCGCATGAGCCGGTTGATTTTAGGTGTGCCGTCAAAAGGCCGATTGGAAGAAAATGCCGCCGATGTTTTTGCGCAAGCGGGCATTGGCCTGAAACGCGCCGGTGCGCGCGGCTATACCGGCCTTGTGAAGGGCATTGTTGACATTGATGTGCAATATATTTCCGCCTCCGAAATAGCCTGGCGGCTGGCTGATGGCAGTGTGCATTTTGGTATTACTGGCGAAGATTTATTGCGCGAAGAAGTCGCCGATATGGACAGCGTCATTCAATTGGTTCTGCCCTTAGGCTTTGGCCGCGCCGATGTGGTGGTGGCCATTCCCGATGCATGGGCCGATGTCACCACCATGGCCGATTTGGCAGAAGTGGCGGCTGATTATCGTGCACGCCACGGTCAACGACTGCGGGTGGCGACAAAATATACCCAATTATGCGCCGATTTTTTTGCCCGTCACGGGGTCAGCGATTATGTGATTGTGCAAAGTTTTGGCGCTACAGAAGCAGCCCCCAATGTTGGCGCCGCTGAAGCCATTGTCGATATCACCTCGACCGGCGCCACGCTGACGGCCAATCAATTGCGGGTGCCGGAAGATGGCGTCATGCTGAAAAGCGAAGCCAATTTGGCCGCCTCATTGCGCGCCGATTGGTCCGAAACAGCGCGCGGGGCGGCGAAAACTTTGCTGGCTCGTTTGGCCGCCTATCGCAGTGCCGGTGCCACACGGCAAGTGCAGTTTATCGCCGAAGCCAGCAATCGACAGCGCGCCCAACAACAGCCAAACCAAGGCGATTATGACGATATAGCACGGCGTTTCGGGGCCCAAAGACTGGCTGATGAAAACGCCATGTCACTGGCTGCTGAGGGCGATCGGTTTTTTGTTCCCGAAGCCAATTTGCAGGCCATGATTGACCATTGGATGGCGCGGTTTGGCTATGACCAAGCAGTTGTCACGCAAGCTGATTTCATTTTTCAAAGACGCAATGATTTATATGAACGTCTGGCGGGCGCCCTGCTGTGAGTGTGCTGATTGTCGCGCTGATTGTCGTGGCAAGTTTCGTCACCGCCTTTATGTCGAGCATGTTTGGTATGTTGGGCGGCATGACTCTATTTGCCGTATTGGCCAATGTGATGCCGATTGGCGCCGCCATGGTACTGCACGGTATTTTGCAATTAACCGCTAATGTCTATCGTGCTTGGCTCAATCGGCGCGACATCCAATGGGCAATTATTGGATATTTCGCTATTGGTGGGCTGATTGGCTTGGCGATTTTGAAAATTATCGACTTCTCGCCCAATCGCATTGTGGTTTTATTTGGCCTCGGCATTATGCCTTATATTATTGTCGCCATTCCCAAGGCCTGGGCCCTTGATGCGACCAAAAAACCAGTCGCCTTTGTGGCTGGCTGGTTGGTGGTGTTGATCAATTTGCTGACCGGCGTCTCGGGGCCGGTTTTGGATTTATTCTTTCAAAAAACCGCACTAACCCGACATCAAGTGGTGGCCACCAAAGCCGTGCTGTCGGGCATTGGTCATAGCGCCAAAATTATTTTCTTTGGGGCGCTGGTGTCAACCGCCAGTCTCGCCAATTGGCCAGCCCTTGAGCTACTCATATTGGCGATGATTGCCTCTATGCTTGGTACCCGAGTTGGCAAATACGCTTTGGACAATATGCAGGACGCGACATTTTTTTCATGGACGCAGCGTATTCTGCTGACCATGGGCGCCCTACTGATCGCCCGCGCCATTCAGCTGATGCTCGAGCGCGGCTGATTAATTTTCGCGGAACACAACCAAACAAGAGCTAGCTTGACGCTCAGACGTTATTTTTTAGTTAATGCCTTTCACAAAATGAAAGGGCGGATCCGCTTATTTTTATTTTCATTCCAGAGCACTCTTTTGCAGAGATGGCGCAAACTAACAGGAGGGGAGAAAACTGGCTAGAGAAATTTCAACAAAAAAGGCCGCCCATTGGGCGGCCTTTTCATATTATTATTTGGGACGATTACATCATGCCGCCCATGCCACCCATGCCACTCATATCGGGCATGCCGCCGCCATTGCCTTCTTTAGAAGGCTTATCGGCAACCATGGCTTCCGTGGTGATCAACAGACCAGCTACCGAGGCTGCATCGCGCAGCGCCGTAATAACGACTTTCGCTGGGTCAACAATACCGGCTGCAATCAAATCGCAATACACTTCGTTTTGCGCGTCAAAGCCGATTTTGCCTTTGCCGTCCAGAACTTTGCCGACCACGATAGAACCCTCAACGCCAGCATTTTCTGAAATCTGACGCAGCGGTGCTTCCAAGGCACGACGTACGATTTTGATACCGGCTTGAATATCCGCATTCGGGCTGGTTTCTTTTTCGACAGCAGCTGTTGCCAGAAGCAAGGCTGTGCCGCCACCAGGTACGATACCGCCTTCGACGGCCGCGCGGGTTGCATTGAGCGCATCATCAACGCGGTCTTTGCGTTCTTTCACTTCAACTTCGGTTGCACCACCGACTTTCAGAACCGCAACACCACCGGACAATTTAGCCAGACGCTCTTGCAGTTTTTCGCGGTCATAATCAGAAGTTGTGGCTTCGGCTTGCGCACGAATTTGTGAAACCCGCGCATCAATTTCTTTTTTCTTGCCGACGCCATCGACGATGGTTGTTTCGTCTTTGGTGATGGTCACGCGCTTGGCAGAACCGAGCATGTTGAGCGTGACATTTTCCAATTTAATGCCAAGGTCTTCAGACACCACTTGACCACCGGTCAAGACGGCCAGATCTTCCAACATGGCTTTGCGACGATCGCCAAAACCTGGGGCTTTGACGGCGGCGATTTTCAAACCACCGCGCAATTTGTTAACCACCAAAGTGGCCAAAGCTTCACCTTCAATGTCTTCAGCAATGATCAATAATGGGCGCGATGACTGAACAACCGCTTCCAAAATTGGCACCATGGCTTGCAGGTTTGACAATTTTGTTTCGTGTAGCAAGATCAGTGGATCTTCCAGCTCGGTTGTCATTTTTTCTGCATTGGTAATGAAATATGGCGACAAATAACCACGATCGAATTGCATGCCTTCAACAACTGTCAATTCGCTTTCGAGGCCTTTGGCTTCTTCCACAGTGATGACGCCTTCATTGCCGACACGGTGCATGGCTTCTGCAATCATTGAACCGATTTCGGCTTCACCATTGGCAGAAATTGTACCGACTTGGGCAATTTCTTCATTTGATTTAACTTTTTTGGCACGACGCTTCAAATCAGCGAGGGCGGCAGTCACAGCTTGGTCAATACCGCGTTTCAAATCCATTGGGTTCATGCCAGCAGCAACGGCTTTGTGGCCTTCACGAACAATCGCTTGGGTCAAAACAGTAGCTGTGGTAGTGCCGTCACCGGCTTCATCATTGGTGCGCGAAGCCACTTCACGAACCATTTGAGCGCCCATGTTTTCGAACTTATCTTCGAGAACAATCTCTTTGGCAACCGACACACCATCTTTGGTTGTGCGCGGGGCGCCGAAAGATTTGTCGAGAACGACGTTACGGCCTTTTGGGCCGAGCGTCACTTTGACGGCATCGGCCAGAATATCAACACCGCGCAACATAGCGTCGCGGGCTTCAGATCCAAATTTTACTTCTTTTGTCATGGTAATCTCCTAACAGGGCAATGGCGTTAGCCAATAATGCCGAGAATGTCGCTTTCTTTCATGATGAGCAGTTCTTCGCCATCAATCGTTACTTCACTGCCTGACCATTTGCCGAACAGAACCTTATCTTTGGCTTTGACATCAAGCGGGGCAATTTTGCCGTCTTCACCGCGCACACCGGCGCCAGTTGCAACAACAACACCTTGCGAAGGCTTTTCTTTTGCAGAGTCAGGAATAATAATCCCACCTGCTGTTTTTGTGTCTTCATCTAAGCGACGCACTAATACGCGATCATGCAAAGGACGAAATTTCATAATCAGATCTCCTATTGATCAAACCTTCGGCGATTTATACATGTCGAAGGGTGGTTTTGGCACTCTCGGAATAAGAGTGCCAGTTAGCCTCATGGAGATAAGAAGCGCGGGTGCTTGTGTCAAGGGATGGGTGATAAAAAAACCCGAAATAGGCAAATAAATGAAAATATCGCTTTTCAACGGGTTGACTGGTAGGCCAAGCCCACCAGTCCCCAATAAATTGGCCCGGGCGGAGGGAATAAAGGGAGATGGTGGATTAGCCTTTATTCCCACGGAGCCATATTGGCAGCACAACCTGTGCGTGTTTCATTTGAGCACCTCGTCACTAAATTGCAACGGGGTAAACATCAACATTTACAATGGCTTAAAAATGTTTACTTCCATTTAAAATATTCACTTCAAAGAATGCTGGCTATTAGGCCCTAAGCGATGGTTTGACCGCCATCAATGACCACTTGTTGACCGGTCATGAAAGCACCCGCCTCACTGGCCAAAAATACCGCTGCGCCGGCAATTTCGTCTGGCACGCCAATACGTTTCAGCGGTGTCGATGAGGTTGATTGCTCAAGAATATCGGGATTATCCCATAAGGCTTGGGCGAAATAGGTTTTGATCAGTCCCGGTGCAATGGCATTGGCACGAATGTTCTTGGCACCGTGCTCTACGGCAATATTGCGGGCCAGTTGGAAGTCAGCGGCTTTTGAAATGCCGTAAGTGCCCAGCATTGGTGAGCCTTTAATGCCGCCAATCGACGAAATAATGATAATCACGCCGTCTTTGCGCTCTAGCATTTCTGGCAATACCATATTGCTCAACCAATGGTTCGATTTCACATTATTATTCATGATTTTATCGAACGCATCATCTGGGCAATCCATGGATGACCCAAAATATGGGTTCACGGCGGCATTACACACAAGAATATCGACCTTGCCAAAATGCGCCTTCGCCGTATCGACCAGATTTTGCAATTGCGCTTTATCACCAATATTGCACGGCACCGTCAGGGCGCGGTCGGGATATTGCTCATTAATTGAATTGGTCACCACATCGCAGGCGTCTGCCTTACGGCTCGAAACCACCACATTGGCGCCGTGTTCGGCCATGCGGCGGGCAATGGCCTCACCAATACCGCGCGAGGCGCCGGTTACAACGGCAGTTTTTCCAGATAAATCAAAAAGTGTCATATCGCTCTCCATTAGAATTTGGCTCACGCTAGCAGAAATTTTCTTTCCGTCAAAGCGCGCTTAAGTCTTGACGTAAGGAATTTCACAGGCCAGCTTCCGGTAATCTTATCGATACCCGCCAGCAAGTGAGGATGCCCATGCCTGCGCCGAAAATCATCTCTAGTTTGTCGGAACTTTCGACCGCTTATAACGCCATCATCTGCGATGTCTGGGGCGTGCTGCATAATGGTGAAACCCCTTTTGCTGGGGCCGATGAGGCGCTTTTGGCGTTCCGCCAGGCCGGCGGTAAAGTTTTGCTATTATCAAATGCCCCTCGCCCAGCCGCCACCGTCAAAGCTCGGCTTGATGAAATTGGTGTGCGCGGCGATGCCTATGACGGTATTTTGACCTCTGGGGATGCGGCCCGAAGCCTGCTCGAAGAGCGCGGCGCCTTGGGCCAGACATGTTTCCACTTGGGGCCTGACAAAGACGCCGATCTGGTGGCCGGTATCAATATTGAATTTTGCGACATGGAAGCGGCTGACTTTATCCTGTTTTCGGGCCTTTATGATGACAGCGTCGAAACCCCCGATGATTATAAAGACGCGATCGCCACATGGTTAGCGCATGGCAAGCAGCTGGTTTGCGCCAATCCTGACCGCCTGGTGCAAGTTGGTGACAAGGTGATTTATTGCAGTGGCGCCGTCGCCGAAGTCTATGAGAACAGCGGCGGTGAGGTGATTTGGCTGGGCAAACCCTATCCGGCAGTGTATCAGCGCGCGCAATTAATTTTGGCACAAATGCTGGGCCTCGACGCCGCTGATGTGCGGGCGCTGGCAATTGGCGATGGCCCGAAAACCGATATACCGGGCGCAGCAAATGCTGGCATTGATGCGCTGTTTATCACAGGCGGTTTAGCTGGTGCCATGGGCCGGGCGATGGAGACACCGGAAGATATCGCCGAGGTTTTAGCTGAAGAAAACACCCATGCGGCTTTTGCCCAACGGCATTTGGCTTGGTAGCCATCATGCCGAAGGTCTTGTGTGCATGCGTCGCGCAGGCTAAACATTTGCCATGAGTGAGATCACTGCCAAACCAGTCCAACTTTTGCGCCATATTGATGAGCTGACCGACGCCTTGCGCGGCGGCTTAATTGCCATTGGCAATTTCGATGGCGTTCATCTCGGCCACCAAGCGGTGATTGCCAAAGCCCGCAAAAAAGCTGAAGCGATGAATTGCCCTTTGGGGGTGATGTTATTTGACCCGCATCCGCGACAGTTTTTTGCTCCCGATAGTCCGCCGTTTCGCCTAACCCGGCTGATAACACGGGCGCGTTTATTGGCTGACAAAGGCGTCGACTTTACCCTTGCCCTGCCCTTTGACGCGGCTATGGCCAGCTGTTCAGCAGAAGATTTTATCGACAATATTTTGGCCGCTGGTTTGAATATTCGCGGTGTCGCCATTGGCCATGATTTTCGTTTTGGCAAAGACCGTCGCGGCGATGTCGACATGCTTGAGGCCTTCGCCCCCAAACATCACTTCGAGGTTATTCGCACGCTGGCCGAAAATCAGCCCGACAGCGACACGCCTTATTCGTCATCTGCGGTGCGCGCCGCTTTGCGCGACGGGGCACCGCAAACCGCCGCCGCTCTGCTCGGCCATTATTGGTCAATAGAAGGCATTGTCGCCCAAGGCGATCAGCGTGGGCGCACCATTGGTTTTGCCACCGCCAATATGGCTTTAGACGATTACTTGCAGCCGAAATTTGGCGTCTATGCGGTGCGCGCCGAAATTCAAGACGGCGCGCGCGCGGGGCAGGTTTTCGACGGGGTCGCCAATTTGGGCTTGCGGCCAACTGTCGGCACAGATGCGCCGCGTCTGGAAACGCATTTATTTGATTTTGCCGATGATATTTATGGCTGCACGCTGGATGTTGCGCTGATAGATTTTATTCGGCCGGAACAAAAATTTGACGGACTTGATGCGCTGAAACAACAAATCAGTAAAGATAGCCAACAGGCCCGCGAAATGCTTGCCGCAAGCCATGCAGATTGCTAGAACCTCGACATGGATAAAATGGACAAACAAGCCGACACACAATCAGATCAGGGCCGCGATTATCGCGCCACGCTGAATCTGCCGCAGACTGATTTTCCAATGAAAGCCGGCTTGCCGATGCGCGAGCCGCAAACGCTCGAAAACTGGGCCCGCATTGGTCTTTATGACAAATTGCGTGAAGCCGCCAAGGGGCGCGAAAAATTCATCCTGCATGACGGCCCGCCCTATGCCAATGGCGATATTCACATTGGCCATGCGCTGAATAAAATTCTCAAAGACATCATCGTGCGTTCGCAGCAAATGATGGGCAAAGACGCCGTCTATGTGCCCGGTTGGGACTGCCACGGCCTGCCGATTGAATGGAAAATTGAAGAGCAATATCGCAATAAAGGGCTCGATAAAGACACTGTGCCAGCCAAGGAATTCCGCGCCGAATGCCGCAATTTCGCGCAAAAATGGGTCGATGTGCAGTCCGAGCAATTCCAGCGTCTTGGGGTTTTGGCCGATTGGCAAAAGCCCTATCTGACAATGGATTTTCAATCTGAGTCGATTATTGTCGCCGAGTTTCAAAAATTCATCATGAATGGCGGCCTCTATCGCGGCTCCAAGCCAGTGATGTGGTCAGTGGTTGAAAAAACCGCTTTGGCGGAAGCTGAAGTCGAATATGAAGAGCATCAATCGCCAACGATTTTTGTTAAATTCCCAATTCAATCATCGCCACATGGCAGCCTGCTTGAGGGCGCTAAAATGGTCATTTGGACAACCACGCCATGGACCATTCCGGCCAATCGGGCCATCGCTTTTTCTGCCAATTTGAGTTACGGGCTGTATCAAGCCAATGATGACAAATTAGTGTTATGCGACTCGCTGGCTGAACAAGTCATGCGGGCGGCGCAAATCGAAGACTTCACCCGTTTGGCCGATGTCGACCGATTGGACGAGATTGTCTGCAACCACCCATTTATTGGCCAAGGCTATGATTTTGACGTGCCGGTTCTGGCTGGTGATTTCGTCACCGATGAAACCGGCACCGGGCTGGTACATATTGCCCCCGGGCATGGTCAAGACGACTTTGAGCTTGGCCTGAAACATAATATTGAAGTGCCGTTTACGGTCGATGAGGCTGGCGTTTATTATGACCATGTGCCGCTTTTCGCGGGCCGCCGTGTGCTTGATGAAAAAGGCAAAGAAGGCGACGCCAATGGCGGCGTTATCGGCGCTTTGATTGAGGCCAATGGGCTATTGGCGAAAGGCAAACTGCGCCACCAATATCCGCATAGTTGGCGTTCAAAAGCACCGCTGATTTTCCGCAATACGCCGCAATGGTTCATTTCCATGAGCACCGGCGATTTGCGCGATAAAGCGCTGAAAGCCATTGATGAGGTTAATTGGTATCCAAAAGCCGGTCGCAATCGCATTCATGCCATGATTGAAAACCGCCCGGATTGGGTGGTCTCGCGGCAACGCGCTTGGGGCGTGCCATTGACGGTGTTTGTGCATAAACAAAGCGGCGAAATTTTGCGCGATGAAGCAGTCAATGCCCGTATCGTCGATGCCGTGCGCCAAACCGGCGCTGATGCATGGTTCGACACTGACCCGCAAAGCTTCCTTGGCGATGACTATCAGGCTGATGATTATGAGCAAGTGTCGGATATTCTCGACGTTTGGTTTGACAGCGGCGTGACCCATGCTTTTGTTCTAGAAGCGCGCGAGGATTTGCAATGGCCAGCCGATGTTTATTTCGAAGGCTCAGATCAGCATCGCGGTTGGTTCCACTCGTCTTTATTGGAGTCCTGTGCCACACGCGGCAAAGCGCCGTATAAAAACGTTGTCACCCATGGTTTCACCATGGATGAAAAGGGCAAGAAAATGTCCAAGTCGATTGGCAATTCGGTTGACCCGCTGAAAGTCATTCAACAATCGGGCGCCGAAATTATCCGCCTGTGGACGGTCAGTTGCGATTATAGCGAAGACCAACGCATTGGACCGGAGATTATCAAGGCCAATACCGATGCTTATCGCAAAATCCGTAATTGCTATCGCTTCCTGCTCGGCAATCTCGACGGTTTTGACGCGGCTGAAAAATTACCAATCGCCGACATGCCCGAATTAGAACGTTATATGATGCACCGGCTGTCGGAGCTCGACCAGATTGTGCGCGAAAATTACAATCACTTTGATTTCCGCAAAATCTATCAGGCGGTGTTCAATTTCATGACCATCGACCTATCAGCATTTTATTTTGATATTCGCAAAGATACGCTGTATTGCGACGCAGAAACCAGTATTGAACGGCGCGCTTGCCGCAGCTTTTTGGATGTCGCCTTTGATTGCCTGACCACGTGGATGGCGCCGGTCTTGTCTTTCACCACAGAAGAAGTCTGGCAAACCCGCCAAGCGCGTCCTGATAGCTCGATTCATTTGCAGCAATTCCCAGATATTCCAAGCGATTGGCAAAATGCTGAATTGGCCAAAAAATGGCGCGACATTCGCAAAGTTCGGCGGGTGGTTACCGGCGCTTTGGAAGTTGAGCGACGCGAAAAACGCATTGGCTCAAGCCTTGAAGCGGCGCCGATTGTATATATTTCAGAGGCCAATCTACAAGCCGCAGTTGCCGGTCAAAATATGGCTGATATTTGCATTACCTCACAAATTGACATTCGCCATGAGGCGGCACCGGCGGGCGCTTTCACTTTGGATGATGTGGCCGGTGTTGGTGTTGTGCCAGCCTTGGCACAGGGCAAAAAATGTCAGCGCTCGTGGAAAATTCTACCCGACGTTGGCTCAATTGCTGCCTATCCTGAATTAAGCCCGCGCGATGCCGATGCCGTGGCAGCTTTTGACGCGGTCCATGGAACGGCAGACTAAGCTGTGAACGAACCTTTGAGAGCACCAATGACCCGCCGACAAGCCCTCTCTTTCGCCTTGGTTTTAGCTGGCATTGATCAGACTCTAAAATGGCTGGTGGTTTTTGGCCTCGGCTATCAAACCGGTGAGCCACATGCGTTGCTGCCGTTTCTCGATATTCGGCTGTTGTGGAACCCGGGTATTAGTTATGGGCTGTTTGACGCCAGTGGCGCCACAGGGCAATGGCTGCTTTTCGGTTTCGGCAGTTTGATTACCCTCGGCTTTATATGGGCCTTGGGCACCGCGCCAACGCGGTTAACCAGCGTGGCCTATGGGCTGATTATTGGCGGCGCTATTGGCAATCTCGTCGATCGGCTGCTGCATGGCGCTGTCGTCGACTTTATCTCCTTACACGCAGCTGGCTATTATTGGTATGTGTTTAATATTGCCGATATTTGGATCACCCTTGGTGTCGGTTTGCTGATTATGGATATTTTTCGCGGGCCAGCAAAGGCTGGAAAATAGGCGCTGAGAGGCCATTGAGCCGATTGAGTGGCTTGTTCGCTGGATGCGGTTGGGCTATACCTTGTTAGTGATATGAAAGAGCTAAGAATGAAAAATCTAAGTAAAATTGCCACTTCAATGTTGCTTTGCGGCGCTTTAGCTGGTTGTGGCGATGGTTTAGCGGAAGCTTTCGGTTTCAAAAAATCGACACCTGACGAATTCAATGTTGTCACCCGCCCACCACTTATCATGCCACCTGAATATAATCTGCGCCCGCCCGGCAGCGAAGATGAGCGCCCACCTGTTTTGACAGGAACTGATTTGGCGCGCGGCATTGCTTTTGGCGTGCCAGCGGTACCACAAACCGTCAACGCCACGGAAGCTGAGGTGTTGGCAAAAGCCAGTGATGGCAAAACCTATGGCGATGGCATTCGCGAACAAATCGAAATGGAACGCCAGGGAACGGCAAGCGAAACACCTGAAATAATACAACAATTGGTCAAGGATGCGGAGAGTACCGCGCAATAAATATGCCTTCAATGCTGGTCTTTAGGCGCCACGCCCTAGCAATTATTTTGCTTTTCACCAGCGTGGTGGCCAGCGTAGCTGAACCACAGAACCAACCCAATTCACTAGCCATTGAAACGGCCCGCCTTGCCAATGGCATGGAGATTATTATTGTCCCCGACCATCGTTCGCAAGTGGTCACCCATATGGTGTGGTTTCGCGTCGGCTCAATTGATGACCCTGAAGGCAAATCCGGCATTGCGCATTTTTTCGAACATTTGATGTTTCGCGGCACGAAAACCAATGGCGAAGGCGAGTTTTGGCGGCAAGTCAATGCCATGGGCGGTCAGCTCAATGCCTTCACCTCATATGATTTTACCGGCTATTACGAGCGCGTCACCAGCGACAAACTGGCCGAAGTGATGCGTTTAGAAGCCGATCGCATGCAAAATTTAATCATTGATAAAAAAATTGTCGGCATTGAACGCGATGTTATTTTGGAAGAGCGCTCGATACGGGTCGATAGCAATCCGCGACAAATTCTGTCGGAAAAACTAATGGCGCGGCTGCATGCTGGTGCCCCCTATGACACACCAATTATTGGCTGGCGTGATGAAATTGCAAAGCTCAACGCCACCGATGCGCAGGCTTTTTATCAGCGCTATTATGCGCCAGATAATGCCATTTTGCTGGTTGCCGGCGACATCACCATGGATGAGCTATTGCCGTTAGCAAAAACCTATTACGGGCCGTTAAAGGCAGCCAATAAGCCGCGAGAAAAATTCCCGCCGGCCGCCTCTTTGCAAGTGACGGAGTATCAAACGCCGGAAAAATACGCTGACCCACGCGTCCGCCAACAGCTGTGGCAACGCATTTTTAGGCTTCCAGCCTATCATAGCGTCGCCGATAAAGGCGATTTTGCCGCCCTCGCCGTCGCCGCAGAAATTCTTGGTGGCGGGCCGACCAGCCGCCTGCATCAAAGCCTCGCCGTCGAGCGCAAACAGGCCGCTTCAATCAATAGCTATGCTGATAGCTGGCAGTTGCACGAAGGCATGTTCCTCATCTCCGCCAATCTCATGCCGCAGGCGCAGTTCGACGATATTGCGGTTTTGGTCGAGGCCGAGATTGCAGCCCTCGCCGAACGAGCACCCGAAGCCAATGAATTAGCCCGCGCCAAGGTTCAAATTATCGCCGATAGTCTATATGCCCGCGACAGCCAATCCTATTTGGCCAATGCTTTTGGCGCCGCTGCGGTAATTGGCATTGACCCGCAAGCGGTCATTGACTGGCCACAGTTGATTGACAGCGTTAGCGCTGAGGATGTGCGCCGCGTCGTTAGCACTATGCTGGTGCCGCAACATAGCGTCACCGGCTGGCTGATACAGGCCGATACGGAGGCCAGCTATGCGCCATAGGCTTGCTTGTTTATTGATCATGCTGTGCATTACTGGCACCGCCCACGCCGCCGACGGCCCGCCGGTGCAAGAGGTTCAAAGCCCTTCCGGCCTCAAGGCTTGGCTGGTGACCGACAGCAGCTTGCCGATTATTTCCATTAAAATGGCTTGGGAGGGCGGCAGTTCGGCTGACCCGATAGACCGCCATGGTCTCACCTATTTAATGGCCAGCCTGCTCAATGAAGGCGCTGGTGATTTGTCGCCACTGGCCTTCCAACAAGCCATGGCCGATAGTGCCATGCGGTTTGGCTTTGAGGCCGACCGCGATAATTTAATCGGCTCCCTACGTTGTTTGAGCCAATATATGGCGCGCTGTTTTGAGCTGTTGAAACTGGCACTGACCGCGCCGCGCTTTGATGAAGCCGCCATTGAGCTGATGAAAAGCGACCATGGCGCACGCTATCGCCAGCGCACACAAAACCCCCACCAATTAGCCAATGACGCCTTCCATGCGGCAGCTTTTGAAGGCCACCCCTATGCCCATAGCCCTCTCGGCACATTGGAGTCTGTGGCAGCCATTACCCGTCGCGACCTGCAGCAGCATTTTACCCGCCACATCGCCCGCGATAATATGTATTTATCGGTCGTTGGCGACATTGATGGGCCACGTTTGGTGGCGATGATGGATGATGTGTTTGCCGCCCTGCCGCGCAAAAATGGTCTGCCGAAAGTGGCGCCCGTTAAAATGTCACCGCAAGCCGCCAGCCTTCATATCGACCGCGAGGGGCCACAAACAACGATTATTTTTGGCACTCAAGGTATTGATTTCGACGACCCAGATTTCTTCCCTGCCTATGTGATGAATTTGGCTTTGGCCGGCGGCGGTCTGTCGACCATTTTGGGCGAAGAAATTCGCGAAAAGCGCGGCCTTGCCTATGGTGTTGGCACCTATTTGTCGATGCTGCGCCATGCCGATTCATGGATTGGCAGTGTGGCCAGCGACAATCGAACCGCACAACAAGCCATGGATGTCATTCAACAACAATTGAACCTGCTCAGTGGTAGCCAAAAATCGGGTAAAACAAGTTTAGATGCCGCTAAAATAGAGGCTGGCAAAAATTATCTCATCGGCTCTTATGCTCTGCAATTTGACAGTGGCGAGAAAATTGCTGACCAGATGAATTTTGCCCAGATCGAAGGCCGACCAATGAGTTATTTCAAAACCCGAAATGAGCGAATTCGAGCCGTCACTTTGGCGCAATCATTGGCAGCGGCGCAGAAGTTATTTTCCAATAATCTACGCATTGTTTCGGTCGGCGGCACCGCCATTGCTCTTGAAAAATAATCAGCGTAGGCTGACTCATGTTCTTTTTCCCGCTCAGCGATGACAATCCAACCAATCAAAAGCCTTGGCTGTCCTATGCGATTTTAGCGCTTTGCGTGCTGATTTTCGGCTGGCAATTATCCTTGGGGGCAGCGCAGCAAGAGGCAATTATCGCCTTTGGCATGGTGCCGGCACGCTTGTTTGGTTTTGAACAGGCTTATGACTTGCCCTATGTCATACCCGGCTGGATGACCATTGCCAGCTCTATGTTCATGCATGGCGGCTTTATGCATTTGGCCGGCAATATGCTGTATTTATGGATTTTTTCCGACAATGTCGAAGACAGTATTGGGCGGGTAAAATTCTTTGTATTTTACGCCCTGTGTGGCATTGCGGCAGCCCTCGCACAGGCCTTGGTTGACGTCCAATCGCTAACCCCAATGATTGGCGCCAGCGGTGCCATTGCTGGTGTTTTGGGCGGCTATTTGTTGCTGCATCCACGCGCCAATGTGCGCTGTATTCTAGGCTTTTTTATCTTTTTCAAAGTCATTAATGTGCCAGCTTTCCTAGTCTTAGGGTTTTGGATTGGCCTGCAATTTCTCAACCTCGGCCAGACCGGTAGCGGCGTGGCCTATCTGGCGCATATTGGCGGTTTTATCGCTGGCATGGCGCTGATTCCGTTTTTCAAAAAACCACATATCAAATTATTCGGCGCCCGCCAAAGCGAGACTTTTGAGATGTCGCCAACTCGCCGCGTCTCGGCGCATATTCCCTCCATTACGTCGCGCCGCAAAGGCCCTTGGGACGAATAGAGTGCCGCAATATAGCCCTCTGAGTGCGGACCGAAAATGAGGTGAAATTGCTGCGCTTGTTTGCTAGATTATGCCCACGTTAAAAGGGTTGGTGATGGATTTTGAAAAGCTGATAACAAGCGCCAGACAATTGGCAGAAGCGCATTTACCGCTGACCATTGGCGGTGCCGTATTGTTTTTTGTGTTTATTATTCTCGCGCTATTGAAGTGGCGGCAAGACCGGCAACTGCAGAGCGTCAGTCATCACTCTGAACGATTAACCCGTCCACCAGAAATTGACGTGGCACCGGAAAATAATCAGGTGGCACGATTTTTGATTGAAACAAGCGAAACGCCGCCAGAAAAAAACCGCTAATAGTGAAGCTCAGCACTTGTTTTTATTAATTTCTCATGTCTAAAATACACGTCTAAAGGGGAGTTCGAAATGAGTTTAGAGATTAGGAAAATATCCGGCGGCGTCGGTGTCGAGGCCTGCAATATTGATATTGCCAAAGGTTTGAGCGAGGCCGATATGGCGACGCTGAAAGCCGCCTTTGTCGAGCACGGTTTGGTGTTCATGCACAATCAGACCATCACGCCCGAACAACATATTGAATTCGCCAAAAATTGGGGCGAGATTAACATCAACCGTTTTTTTGCCAAAGTCGACGGCTATGAAGAAATCGCCGCTGTGGTCAAAGAAAAAGACCAATTGGGCAATATTGGTGGTGGCTGGCACACAGACCATTCCTATGACCAAATTCCCGCTCTAGGCTCTATTTTGATTGCCCGCGAAACCCCGCCAGTTGGCGGCGATACGCTGTTTTCATGCATGTATAAAGCCTATGACAGCTTGTCCGATGGCATGAAAAAAACCCTAGAAAGCCTGAAGGCAGTGCATTCAAGTCGGCATATTTTTGGTGAGCAATCATCTTATCAAGAAGCCATGTCCGACCGGCTTTCAAATGCCGAAGCGGCCACGCAAGACGCCGTTCATCCGATTGTGATTACCCACCCGGAAAGCGGCCGCAAAGCGCTTTATGTCAATCCAGCCTTTACCCTTCACATTGAGGGCTGGAGTGATGCCGAGAGCAAGCCACTATTGGATTATCTCTATCAGCATGCGGTGCAAATGGAGCATACGACGCGCTTCAAATGGGCTGTTGGCTCCATCGCCTTTTGGGACAATCGCTGCACATGGCATTATGCGTTGAACGATTATCACGGCGAGCGTCGTGAAATGCACCGCATCACCATTGAAGGCAGCCCCATCGCGGCTTAATACTTTATCGTGACGGCCGCGACAGCGCGTAACCTGTGCCACGCACGGTGCGGATAATATCTGGCCTCGGCGGTTCACCAGCTGGCGCTTGATTGAGGGCGCGGCGCAAGCGGCTCATATGCACATCCACCGTGCGTTCTTCGACATAGACGCCGTGGCCCCAAACCATATCGAGCAATTGCTCACGGGCAAACACCCGTTCGGGGCGCTCAATCAAGACGCTGAGCAAGCGAAATTCCTTAGCCCCTAAATGTATTAAATGGCCATCGCGCTCAACCCGCATGGTTTGTGGGTTCAAGGTCAGGCCGGCAAATTCCAACGCATCTTGCAGTAAAGACGGGCGGGCGCGGCGCAAGAGCGCCTTCACCCGGGCGACCAATTCGCGGGGTGAAAATGGCTTGGAGACATAATCATCAGCCCCCGAGTCAAGACCAAGCGCGCGATCGCCCTCCTCGCCGCGTGCACTGACCATAATGATTGGCAAAAACCGCATGTCGGCGCGGGCCCGCAATTCGCGGCACACATCAATGCCCGAGGTCTCTGGCATCATCCAGTCAAGCACCACAAGGTCGGGCTCGTGTTCTTCGCTCATTAAAATGGCGTCGCGGCCATTATTGGCCAGAATCGTTTCAAAACCGGCCTTTTCCAAATTATAACGCAGTAATTCCAATTGCGCCGGTTCATCATCTACAAGCAGAATTTTAGCAACCATGTGCTTGGCTCCTATCAACTTTGGTCGATTGCACTCGAACTTGAATCATCGGCTTTGGGCCGGGTTTGCGACGGAAATTCGCCATGTTTCACGAAGTAAATTTGTTCCGCAATGCCAGTGGCATAATCGCCAATACGCTCAATATTTTTCGCCACAAACAGCAATTGAGAGCCGGCTGAGACGCGCTCAGAATCGGCGCCAATTTGTTCCAATACTTCACGGAAGATACTGGTGTGCAATTGGTCAACATCCATATCGCGATCCCACACATCCATCGCTAATTCAGCGTCACCAGTGGCATAGGCATCGAGAACCTGATTGATCATCTGCTGGGTCAATCCGGCGATACGAGCAATCGACACATTATCGCCAAGAGATTTTTCGTGCTCAATAATCACCCGACTGCGCTTGGCAATGTTTTTGGCATAATCACCAATCCGCTCAAGATTACCAGCGACCCGCAAGGCCACAATAATACGGCGCAAATCTTTGGCCATGGGCGAGCGCCGCGCAATCACTTCAATGGCGCGCTCATTGAGCTCAAATTCTAATTTATCGAGCTGTTTGTCGGCTTCTACAATGGCGTCAATATTGCTGGTATTGCGCGTCTCAAGGGCTTCTACGGCGGCAGCGAATTGCTGCTCTGCCAAGCCGCCCAAACGGGCAACCATATGATTTAACTCAGCTAAATCATTATCAAATGACGATACAATATGTTCCGATCCCATGACTAACCTATTTTTCCTGAAATATATGCTTCTGTTTGTTTATTAGCCGGATTGGTAAAAATCCGGTCTGTGTCGCCATGTTCAACCAAATGCCCGAGATGGAAATAAGCCGTGCGCTGCGACACGCGCGCGGCCTGCTGCATTGAGTGGGTGACGATGACAATCGTGTATTGGCTGCGCAATTCTTCGATTAATTCTTCAATAATCGCCGTGGCAATCGGGTCAAGCGCCGAACAAGGCTCGTCCATCAACACCACATTTGGATCTACCGCAATTGTGCGGGCGATGCATAAACGCTGCTGCTGGCCGCCCGATAGGCCCGACCCGCTCGTGTGCAAACGGTCATGGACTTCTTGCCATAGACCAGCGCGACGCAAACTCGTTTCAACCATATGATCAAGCTCGTCTTTGCTGCTTGCCAAGCCATGAATACGCGGCCCATAGGCGACATTATCGTAAATTGATTTCGGGAAGGGGTTGGGTTTTTGAAACACCATGCCGACACGAGCGCGCAATTCAACGACGTCAATCTCGCCGCTATAAATATCTTCGCCGTCAATTTCAATCTTGCCACCAAAATGGCAATCCTCAATGACGTCATTCATCCGGTTTATACAGCGCAAAAACGTCGACTTGCCGCAGCCCGACGGGCCAATGAGCGCCGTCACTTCATTGGCGCGAATATCCAAGTCAATACCGTGCAAGGCCTGCGCCGCGCCATAGTGAACGGTGACGCCACTGGTGCGGATTTTTATGTTTTCCTCTTGCGAACTCATTTTACCATCTTTTCTCAAAACGTTTGCGGAAGTAAATGGCCAGCCCATTTACCAATAACAAAAAGCTCAGCAGCACGACAATGCCAGCGCTAGTGCGGGCGACAAAGGCGCGCTCTGGATTATTCGCCCACATATAAATTTGTGCCGGCAAAACTGTTGCCTTGGACGTCACATCAGTGGGCGTGTCGACGATAAAGGCCATCATGCCAATCATCAACAAGGGCGCGGTTTCACCCGCTGCCTGCGCCAGACCAATAATCGTGCCGGTCAAAATACCCGGCATGGCCAGCGGCAAAACATGGTGCATAATCACCTGCAAGCGCGACGCCCCCACCCCCATGGCCGCCTGCCGGATAGACGGCGGCACGGAGGCCAAAGACGCGCGTGTGGCGATGATAATCGTCGGCAAAGTCATCAGCGCCAATACCATGCCGCCAACCAGTGGCGCCGAACGCGGCAATTGGAAGAAGCTGATAAACACCGCCAACCCCAAAAGTCCGAAAACAATCGATGGCACGGCCGCCAGATTATTAATATTCACTTCAATGATTTGCGTGAGCCGGTTTTTGGGCGCCATTTCCTGCAAATATACCGCCGCCAACACGCCCAATGGGAAACTAATCAGCAAGGTCACCAGCATGGTCAATAGCGAGCCCATTAGCGCGCCTTTGAGACCGGCCATTTCCGGCTCGCGGCTGTCGCCATTGGCAAATAGCTGAATAGCAAAATTTTCACTGACCCGCTGCTCGGCGATGAACTTATCAAGCCAAGCTAATTCGCGGTCTGAGACCAAACGGTCGGTTTCAGGCAAATTGCGGTCAATCAGCCCTTTCATCACCAAATCAATATCGTCGGATAGGGGCAAACGCACCTGAATGGTTTGGCCGATTAAATTCGGGTCAGCCTGCACCGCATCGCGCACCGCATCGGGGGCGCCAATCGACAAAAGTTTATACAAGTCTCGCTTGTCGCGACGGCTGGTGACCTCGGGAAAGGAATCGCGCAGGGCGGTTCGGACAAAGCCTAACCAATTGGCATCAACATTTGTGACCAGCCCCTGATCATCGCGCAATATATCAACTTCTTCGGCGATAATCGTGACATCAAGCGTCAGATTGTGATGCGTGAAGGCGGGAATTGAGGTGTAGACGATTGACGTCATTAAAAACGCCAGAATACCGGTCGCCAATAACACCGCCGACATGCCAAAAGCGCGGAAGCGGCGCTCCTTGCGATAACGCTTTTTCAGCCGCTGCGCCTGACGGGCGGCCCGGATAGGGTCGTTTTTTTGTGGCCCGCGATCAGTCATATTGTTCCCGATATTTATTAACCACATAAAGGGCCAGAATATTCAGACCCAAAGTGATGATGAAAAGCAAAAGACCCAAGGCAAAAGCAGCCAGTGTTTTGGCGCTATCAAATTCTTGGTCGCCGACCAATAGCATCACGATTTGCACCGTCACTGTGGTCACCGATTCAAACGGATTGGCGGTTAAATTCGCCGCCACACCGGCCGCCATGACAACAATCATAGTCTCACCAATGGCCCGCGATATGGCCAGCAAAACAGCGCTGACAATGCCCGGCAAGGCGGCTGGCAGCACCACTTGGGTGATGGTTTCAGAGCGTGTCGCGCCAAGCGCCGCCGCGCCGTCGCGTAAATTTTGCGGCACCGCATTAATCACATCATCAGAAAGCGATGAAATAAACGGGATAATCATCGTACCCATCACCAAACCAGCGGCCAACGCCGATTCAGATGACACTGTCAGCCCAATATCGCTGCCGCCATCACGCAATAAAGGTGCCAGAACAAGGGCTGCGAAAAACCCATAGACAACGGTAGGAATACCGGCCAGAACTTCAATCGTTGGCTTGGCAATATTGCGCAAACGTGGTGTGGCATATTCAGATAAATAAATCGCCGACATCAGCCCCACTGGCACGGCCACGACCATAGCAATCAGCGTAATCATCAGCGTGCCGGCAAAAAGCGGAATCGCCCCAAAAGAGCCTGAACTGCCAGCCTGATCGGCGCGAATGGCAATTTGCGGTGACCAGTGAAGGCCAAAAAGAAACTCAGTGACCGAAACACTATCAAAAAATCTTATGGTCTCGAAAACCAGCGATAAGACAATCCCAATAGTCGTCAAAATCGCAATCACTGAAGCGCCAATCATCAGCCATGTGGCCAGTCTCTCAACCCAATGGCGAGCGGTAAAACGCACGGTTAAAAACCGGCTGCCAAAAGCCAAACCAACCAAACCAATGGCCAGCACCAAAAGTGCGCGGCCGGTATCAGAAGCAGCCTGCAAAGATTCATAATAGCTGGCAGCTTGTTTCACATCGTCACTGACGAAAGCCGGATTTAACAGGCCGGCTGAAAAGGCTTTGGTCTGGGCAATTAACACACCCATTTCACCAACCGTCGCCGCCCCAACCATGTTTTGCAACTGCACTTCAAGCAATCCATTGAGCACAAGCGGCGACAGACTGCTCCAGACAATCAACACAATGAGCGGCACAATAGTGGCGCAAGCGGCCAAAAAAGTGGCGTGATAAACGTCGCGCGAATGTTGTTTAACGCTAACTTGCTGCGTGACTTTGCGAATTCGATAGCGACCGAATAAAAATGAGTAAACCCCCAATGAAATCAGGCAAATAACCAGAAAATTGAGGGTCATAAACTATTCCTTAAGCGGTGAGATTAGTCCGGCCCGAAGGCCGGACTAAGCAAATATTAGTCAAATTACATTGCCAGTTTCTTCAAGGTTTTCGCATCTTGACGATACTGGTCACGGAGCTTCTTGGGTAGCGGAATCAGGCCTTTATCAACAAGATAACCCTCTTCGCCATAGGCTCTTTCCGATGTGAAAGCACTGATAAATTCAGCGATACCGGGCACCGTGCCGACATGGGCGTGTTTGACATAGAAATAGAGCGAGCGTGAGATTTTATAATCACCACCAGCGATATTTTCAAATGTTGGCTCCACACCATTGACCACACTGCCCTTAATTTTGTCGGCATTTTGGTCAAGGAAACTAAATCCAAAAACCCCGACAGCATCTGGGTTGGCGGCTAATTTCGACACCATCAAATTATCATTCTCACCAGCATCAATCCAAGCGCCATCTTCGCGCACAGTGCGGGTTAATTTTTTCCAAAGTGACTTGTCTGATTTTTTCAACGCATTCATATGCGGATAGGCTTTTGAACCGCCACTCATCGCCAATTCTTGAAACGCATCGCGGGTGCCGGAAGTTGGGGGCGGCCCGAGGATTTCAATTTTCACATTTGGCAAGGAAGCGTCAATATCGCTCCATTTGACATATGGATTGTCAATTGGCTCACACCAGTTGGCCTGACAAGGTTTGTTTGGGTCTGGCACTTTTTTTGCCGTCGCCAAGTAAATATGTTCAAGCGTCAGTTTCAGATCTGCCGCATTTTTCGAATTGGCAACGACAATCCCGTCAAAACCAATAACTATTTCTGTCATATCAATGCCATTGGTTTGGCAATTTTTGAATTCTTTTTCTTTAATACGGCGCGACGCATTGGTGATATCTGGGTGTTCGAGGCCGATACCGGCGCAGAACAACTTCATACCACCGCCCGAGCCAGTCGACTCAACGACTGGGGTTTTGAAACCCGATGAACGGCCAAATTGTTCGGCCACTGTTGTTGAAAAAGGAAAAACTGTCGACGAGCCGACAACTTCGATTTGATCGCGTGCCTGTGCACTTACACTCATTGAAACACCAATTAAGGCACCTAGAGCAAATTTGAATTTCGTCATTTTGGTCTCCACCGAAAACATTCAAAATGTCTGTGCAGCCACTCCGCACCGACCACGGCAATCTGCAGCAACTTGCCTAAGCTCGTATGACAGTAATGTTACAGTTTTGTGACAAGCACGGTCGAAAGGCCACAGTTTGCGCCATTTGGCGAATTTTTTTGCCAAGCCAGCGCTTTATTTTGCAATCGGTAGCGTCACCGACACACAGGTTTGCTGATTTTCGCTGGTGATTCGTAAACGGCCACGATGGCGGTTCAAAATATGCTTCACAATGGCCAAGCCGAGACCCGACCCGCCCATGCTGCGCGAGCGCCCCTCATCAATACGGTAAAACCTCTCGGTTAAGCGTGAAATATGCTGAGGGGGAATCGTCGGGCCGCTGTTCATCACCTGCACGCGCATGCGGTCATCATGAATGGCGCCAGCCAAATCGCGGCCGGGTGACAAGGCGAGCACAATATCGCCGCCCTCGTCGCCGTATTTGACGGCGTTTTCCAGCAAATTGTGAAACACTTCTAATAATTCGTCGCTATCGCCCCTGACCAGAGGAGTTTGCGTCGCCGTTTCCCATTCTGAAGTGATGGAAATCCGCATGTGGCGGCCTTCGGCCATATGCGATTTTGTCGCCACCACCTCATCGACAATGGCGCGCAAATTAACCGCATCGCTTGGCGGACGATGCGCCTCAGCCTCGACCCGCGACAAAGACAATAAGCCGTCAATCAACCGCTGCATGCGCATGGCCTCTGATTGCATGATTGGTAAAAATTTCTCATGCGCTTGTTTGTCATCGGCTGCTGGCCCCATAAGGGTTTCAATAAATCCGCTCAAAGAGGTCAGGGGTGAGCGTAGCTCATGGCTCACATTGGCGACAAACTCCGACTGAATGCGCTCCACTGATTGTTCTAAAGTCTTATCAATCAGCACGATGAAAACATGTTTGTCGTCAAATGGCGCAAGGCGAATTTCAAATTGTCGCGGCACTTGCTCCATGCGCGTATAGGCTAAATCCGTCTGTTGGTCTTGCGTTAGCGCCATGTGTAGCGCTGAAACGAAATCCGGATGACGAATGAAGCCCTCAAGTGACTGGCCGGCAATATGCTGACCCAAAAGCGCAAAAGCCGCCTGATTGGCCAGGCTAACCGTGCCACGCTGGTCAACCAGCACACTCGGCTGATCTATCAAGCGGGCCAAATTATTAAAACGCGCGACAAGCTCTTCCATCATGGCGCGAGTATAGCGTCCATGCAATTTGCTTCACCTATTTTCTTCACATTCGCGTCAACTTTGCTGACCCAAGTGCAGATTTTATACAACGGTAAAAAAACAATTACGCTTTCGGTAGCGAGTTTTCTTGTTGTGTGGCCGCCTCATGGAGAAGGTTAAGGGCGTCGTTTTAGTAATTATGTAGGCGTATTATGTTTAAGTTTATTTCACTGTCGCAGGCTGCCAGCGTTTATGCAGCTGCTTTTTCATCTTTATCTTTAACCAATAAATTTTTTATTGCTGCAGTATTTGTAAGCCTTGCTTTGGCTGGCTGCGGCGGTGGCGGCGTTGGCAGCTCCAGCGCCAGCACCAGCGGAAGCCAGCCAATATATGGCGGCGACATCGGCGGCGGCAATGTAGACGCTGGCAGCAATCTGGGTGGCGGCATCATAGGTGACGGTGGCAATCAAGACACTGCCCCGAGCCAACCAAGCGAACCGAGCCAGCCAGTGTTTGACCCGACATATACAATCGGCACCAGCTCTACCCAGCAAGCAGCGCTGGGCAATTTATTCTTCGGCAATGACGACAGCCTCTCATATGTCGCGAACAATGGCAGGTTTTACCAATCATTGGCCGAGGCGCATAATACGCTAAGCCCAGATCAGACAATGCCAATTGCCAGCCAAGATACAAATGCTTATGTCCAATGGCAAAACGGCTGGACCGGTAAAAATGTGGCAATCGGCATTGTAGATAGTTTCAGCAATAATCGAAGTGTCGATACGCATGGGGAGAAAGTAGCGCTGATTGCCAATAGCGTGGCGCCTCAGGCTGAGATTGTGAATTATCATTTCAATTACTCTATTGCCGGCGCTGAACGGGCGTGGGAAAAAATGAACGCGGCGAAACATTTCATCGTTAATAATAGTTTTGGTGCGTCGCGCTATGACCCATCGAACGGTCGCGAAGATAAGAGCTTTGATAACAAGGTCGCCAATTGGGTAAAGCGCAATTACAAAGCAACCGGCCCCGCTGACTATGATGACAAAATGCTCTTCGTCTTCGCCGCTGGCAATGGCGGGCGCTTTTGCCCAGACCGGCGGGTTCATGCCTGCACTTTCCGCGCCGCGGTCACCTATGAATTGCGCCAGAAGGGCCAAGAAGATACCGACGCCATGATTTGGGTAGGCTCGCTGACCGATAGCGGCGGACGATTGACCAGCTATAGTTTGACGGCAGGCGAAATGAAGCATGATTTCATCGTCGCCCATAATGATGTGTTGAGCAAAGGCGATGGTTCCGGCACCTCCTATGCGGCTCCCCGCGTATCGGGTGCGGCGGCGATTATTCGGCAGAAATTCCCGCGCCCATCAGGCTTTCAACTGAAATCACTTTTGCTCGAAACGGCGACCGATATGGGTGAAGCCGGGGTCGATGAAATATATGGCCACGGTAAGCTGGATCTGAGCAATGCGCTGAGCCCGCAGGGACAATTGAGCGTCAATTAGGAAAACCAATGCGTATTGTTCTTCTCATGTTGGCGACGCTGGCGTTTTTGAGCTCAGCTTGGAGCGGCGATCGCCTTGATTGGATCGGCGTCGATCTGCAAGACGATCACACCAGCTCTAAAATCTGGCGTGGTACCTTCACTTCGCTGAACGGAGAACATCATAATGTGTCGGATTTCTATCGCCCGCGTAACCTGCTGCTTTCAGCCCGAGCGACACTGGCGGTACGACCGCAAGCACGGGTAACATGGTTGGTGCCAATGTCTGCTGATGCCGGCTACCAAGCGCCGCTGTACCACAGCCAAGCGTCATTCAGCCTTGGATTAGGTGTTGCCGTGCGAACCAGCCGCCAATCGCTGATGAGTGTGCAATTGCATGACGCATTGGTGATTGGCGGCGCGGTTCACGAAAAGGCCTGTTACGACTCCTATCGACGGGCTTATCACTGTGGCACTGGCTTGGCATGGCGCGACTATGCTGGCTCAGAACTGGCCGAGCGCAGCCGTTTTGACGGCGCCCGACTGCAACTGCGCTTCACCCATAAATTTGCCTTGTGAGGCTTTCGGCAGTCAGTTAACGGCGGCTGAAAAGCCCAATCAAACGAGGCACGCCCCAGCTCAGCAGCAGTACGTAAACGACGCCCAAGGCATAATTTACCGGCATAGCAATTTGTTCATCTATCGCCAGAGAAGCCGGCAAACGTGTGGTCGCCAGCATCAACCCAAAAGCAATGGCTGTGGCAAAACTGGCAATTAAAAATTGCACCACGATCGGGCCCGGCAATTCGACTTCTTGGTGACGCATCAAACTGCGCGCCACCACCCAGCCCAACATGGTGCCAACAAACCATACCGGCGCCTCATGGTGCGTGTGACTTGGGTAAAACGCGATATAGATAATGTGCACCGCTAATAAGCCAAACAACACGCCGCGATCACCGATTTGCATCGCTAAAGCCCGCAATCCTTGATGATTAATCGCCCAAATATAAAAGACCAAACAAGCGGTGCCGATGAGCAGCCCACCGAGCACGTCGCCAACATCATGGACGCCGAGATAAATCCGCGAGGCACAAATTAAGGCAATGATGATAACCGCCGCAAAGCGTGCCCATTTTTGACCGATTTCATAGGCCAGAAACCCCCAAAGCACGACGGCTATTTGCGCATGCCCGCTGGGCCAGCCATAGGAATGGCCAGTGCGCGGATCAAGCGCAAATTCAGCCGCCGGCCGCGGGTCTTGATAAATATCTTTCAGCAAAGAATTGAGCAAGCCAGCGCCAATCAATAAAACGGCTGCGTGGTAAAAACTCTTTGAGCGGAAAAAGAAATAGCCAAAGGCCAGAAACAAAATCAAAAATAACGGATAACCAATCAAGGTGACCGCATCAAAAAACCCGTTCAGAAACGGCGTGCGTAGCGCTGGCACCCAGCTCATATCATTCATTATGCTCATATCAAACTCCCCCAAGCAGCCCTTAATATCTAACAATTAGCCGGTTTTTCAAAGCCCTAGTTACGGATTATCGCTTGCCTGACAATCGGCGCGCAGTCTAGGCTTTGCCAGAAGCAAATGAGAGATTTGAACATGGCTGAACAAAAATCATGCTTGGTTATTGGCGCTGGTGATGACACTGGCGCCGCTATTGCTCGGGCCTTTGCCCGCGAAGGCATGGTGGCGTGTGTTTCACGACGCCCCACGCATGCCGACAAATTAGAAGCGCTGGCCCAATCAATCCGTGACGAGGGATGGCAATCCGTCGCCCTGCCGAGCGACGCGCGCGACGAAGAAGCGACGATTGCCTTAGTAGAAAAAATTGAAAGCGACATTGCCCCGATTGAAGTGGCGGTGTTCAACATTGGTGCCAATGTGCAATTCCCGATCACAGAAACGACGGCGCGTGTTTATCGTAAAGTCTGGGAAATGGGATGTTTTGCTGGCTTTTTAATGGGCCGCGAAGTGGCCAAACATATGCTGGCGCGCGGCCATGGCACAATTATTTTCACCGGCGCCACCGCCAGCATGCGCGGTCGCGATCATCTGGCCGCCTTTGCCGGTGCCAAACACGCCTTGCGGGCGCTGGCCCAATCCATGGCCCGCGAATTGGGGCCGAAAAATATTCATGTCGCGCATACAATTATTGACGGCGCCATTGATAGTAATTTTATCCGCGAAATATTGCCCGATGTCGACGCGCGCCGTGACGAGGCGGCAATTTTGAACCCTGATGACATTGCGCAAAACTATGTCATGCTGCACAAGCAACCGCGTAGCGCATGGACGCATGAGCTGGATTTGCGGCCATGGAAAGAACCTTGGTAGGAGAGAGCAATGAATAAACAGGTAGATTTCATTTTTGATTTTGGCGGCCCTAACGCCTATTTAGCGCATCATGTGATGGCTGATTTCAAGGCAGAGACTGGCGCCGAGATAAACTATGTGCCTTGCCTTCTGGGGGGTATTTTCAAAGCCACGGGCAATCAACCGCCTTGGGCGACATTTGCTCATGTGAAATCAAAATTGGATTATGAAACGCTCGAAATGAACCGCTTTATTGCCAAATATAAGCTAACCAAATTCACCATGAACCCAAATTTTCCAATCAACACTATATTGCTCATGCGAGGCGCCATTGTCGCCCAAGCGCAAGGGCACTATGACGCTTATATTAACGCTGGCATGCGCTTTATGTGGGAAGATGGGTTGAAAATGGATGATCCGCAAGTCTATGCGCAAGCCTTTAACGAAGCCGGCCTCGACGGCGCGGCTTTACTTGAGGGCACGCAAGATTCGGCGGTGAAAGAGCAACTGGCTAAAAACACAGATGAGGCGGTAGCACGCGGCGTCTTTGGCGTCCCAACATTTTTTGTTGGCGACGAGATGTTCTTCGGCAAGGAACGTTTGAACCAAGTGAAAGAGGCGCTGGCCGCCAGCTAAACGCGGCGCGTGTTAAACGGCGTTTTCATCGCTTTGGCGTTTGAATTTTTTGCGCTCGTGCTCAAGCAAATAGCGCTTACGCAAACGCAGGCTTTTGGGCGTCACTTCCAATAATTCATCGGTGTCGACATAGGCCATCATATCTTCCAAAGACATGCGCCGTGGTGGCACTAAAGTAACCGCCTCATCCGAGCCAGAGGCCCGCATATTGGTCAGTTTTTTGCCCTTGAGAACATTAATTTCCAAATCATTGTCGCGGCTGTGCTCGCCGACAATCATGCCTTGATAGACTTGCGTTTGCGGGTCAATAAACATGACCCCACGGTCTTGTAGGTTGAAAATCGCATAGGCAACAGCTTGGCCGGTTTCCGATGCGATAAGCGCGCCATTGCGGCGACCCGGAATATCGCCTTTATATTCGGCATAGCTGTGGAAAACGCGGTTCAATACGCCAGTGCCACGCGTGTCGGTCAAAAAGCGGTTTTGATACCCAATCAGACCGCGCGATGGGGCGTAAAATACCAAACGTGTTTTGCCAGCTCCAGATGCGCGCATATCGACCATTTCCGCTTTGCGGCGGTTCATCGCATCGACCACACCGCTGCTATATTCTTCATCGACATCAATGGTCACTTCTTCAATCGGCTCCATACGCTTGCCGTCTTCCATACGGATCAGCACGCGCGGGCGCGATACATTCATTTCGAAACCTTCGCGGCGCATGGTTTCAATCAGCACACCCAATTGCAATTCGCCGCGACCGCCGATTTCAAAAGCGTCTTTATTCTCGCCCTCATTAAAGGTGATGGCGACATTCACTTCCGCTTCAGCCAGCAACCGGTCACGGATTACCGTTGAGGTCACTTTTTTGCCCTCAGTGCCAGCAAAGGGGCTGTCATTCACGGTGATGGTCACCGACATGGTCGGCGGATCAATTGGCGTTGACTGCAAAGGCTCGGTAACGCTTGGGTCGCAAATCGTATCGGCCACAGAAGCTTTTGTCAGACCCGCGATACAAATCAAATCACCAGCATGGACTTCAGTTACCGGCACGCGTTGGGTGCCTTCAAAGCGCAGCAATTTGGTCAAACGGCCGGTTTCGATTTGCTTGCCTTCGAGGTTAATCGCTTTCACGCTCTCATTAACCCGCGCCGTGCCTTGCAAAACGCGGCCGGTCAAACAACGGCCAATATAGGGGTCGCTGTCGAGCAAAGTGGCCAACATGGCAAAAGGCTTATTGGGCTCGACTTTTGGCTCAGGCACATGTTCGAGAATCAAATCCAGCAAAGGGTTCAAATTTTCGCGCTCATCGGTGAGCTCGCGCACGCACCAACCATCGCGGCCCGAGGCATAAAGAATTGGGAAGTCTAACTGCTCGTCGCCAGCGTCGAGCGATACGAAAAGGTCGAATACCTCATCGACCACCGCGTCGGGGCGGCCATCGGGACGGTCAACCTTATTGATAATCACCATTGGGCGCAGGCCCTGTGCCAATGCTTTGCCAAGCACAAATTTGGTCTGCGGCATCGGCCCTTCGGCCGCATCGGTCAGCAAAACAACGCCATCAGCCATGCCCAAAACCCGCTCGACTTCACCACCAAAATCAGCGTGACCCGGGGTGTCGATAATATTAATCCGCGTGTCTTTCCAAATGATCGAGGTCGGCTTGGCCAAAATCGTAATACCACGCTCTTTTTCCAGATCGCCCGAGTCCATCACCCGCTCATCCATCGCCTGATTGGCGCGGAACAAACCGGTTTGCTTCATGATTGAGTCAATCAGCGTCGTCTTGCCGTGGTCAACGTGAGCAATAATCGCGATATTGCGTAATTTTTGGGGCGCGCTTGGCGCAGAATTTTGAGACATGTGGGGAGCCTATGCGTTTGAAACACTATAAACACGGCTTCTATCCGCCTTTGGCGCTAGTGGAAAGGATTATTTTCACCGCAGAGCGGGAATTCAGCCCTGTATCGGCGCCGCTGTGACGCGTTTTGGCAAGCGCGACAGGCAAAATGGCAGTAAAGCAAGCCAACAGGCGATCATTAAATGATAAAGATGAAAACTCACCGCCGCGTCGAGATAGCTGTTTTGGCGCACCACCAATAGGCCAATCAGCATAATCGACATGGATGAAACCGCCAGAAAACGGTCAGCTTGCGCATAAATGGCCATGACAATAAGTGCCACAACCAACCAAGCCAAAGAAAACACCGGCACTAAAGACGGTGATGATGACGTCGCCAAAAGGCTGGCCATGAAAAGCCCGACAACCGCCAAGCGGGTTGATTGCTGGGCCCGCGCCTTCATCGCCATATCAGCCGATAAAAACATCATCGCCACAAGACCACCCTGCACAGCAGCGGTTAAATGCAATGTTTCCAGCGCATCAAATTGACCGCTGGCAAAACGCCATGCGCCCAAAGCCGCCACCGCGCCAATCAGAAGGCTGGCAAAAGACGCCAACCAAAAGCCACGCGGCGCCAAGCGGTGAATGGCAAAGACGCTGGCCAATACAATCGCGATTTCCGAAATGGCATAATGTGCGGCTGGCATTATTCGGCCGCCGCTGTCACGGTTTCATCGCCCAATAAGCCAGCTTCGCGCTTAATGTCATGCGAGCTTTTGCGCGATCCATCATGGCTCCAGCCGGGCGGTGCTAAAATATAGGCAATACGTTGTTTGACGGTGATGCCGGATTGCAGCGCATCGCGGAAAGTCGCCAGATATTCGGTGAATAAAATCCGCAAAGGATTCAGCGTCGTCAATGGCGACACCAAACCAAAATCCACTTTTTCTTCCTCGGCGGCAAAACTGCCAAACATCCGATCCCAAATAATCAATGTGCCAGCATAATTGGCGTCAAGATATTGCGGGTTGCGGCCATGGTGAACACGGTGATGCGACGGTGTGTTGAAAATATATTCAAACCAGGCTGGCAATTTGCCAATGGTTTGCGTGTGCAAGAAGAATTGGTAAATCGCATTCACCGCGCCACAGAAAATCACCATAAGCGGGTCAAAGCCGAGCATCACCAATGGCACTTTCAGCATCATTGTGCCGCTAAAGTGCTTGGTCCATGGCTGACGCAAGGCCACCGCCAGAGAAAACCGATTGCTCGAATGATGGACAAAATGCATGGCCCATACCCAACGCACACGATGGGCAATACGGTGGTGCAAATAAAACCGCAAATCATCAAGCACAAAACAAAGTGCCAGCATGGCAAAGGTCATCGGAATATCGAAAAGCTGGTATTGAGCCGCCCAATATAGCGCCGTAATGGTCAATACGGCGGCGGCACCATTGGCCACTGAGCTCATCAGGCCAAGAAAAACACTGACACCATCATCTTTAACATCGACGTCGCCACCAGCACGAAATACCCGCACAGCGATCATTTCCACGACAACGGCGGCGAGGAAAAATGGGATAAAAAACAGCGTCGCATTCGTGGAAATTAATTGCTCTACCATGGGCGTGACTCTTCCTTAGACTAAATAATTGCGAAACAATATCATCTTGCCCTTGGCCTGTCATGCCTTGAAGTTGTTCGGGCGCCTTCGACTTATTTGTCTTGGCTTATTTTTTTTGGGCTTGCCAAATTTCTTCGAAACCGACGATTTTATTCAACTCATCGAAACTAACCCGCTGATGATCGCCGGTCAGCGCCCCGATTTGTTGATAGGCTTGCTGCAAAGCGGCGCTGGCAGCGGCCATGGCAGCGACCGGATAGATGACCAAATTAAATCCCATTTCGGCCAAGCGTTGTTGCGACAATGATGGGCTGCGCCCGCCTTCCACCATATTGGCAATCAAACAGCAGTCGCCTAAGGCGGCGCCAATGGCGGCAAATTCCTCTTCGGTTTCGGGCGATTCGACAAAAATCACATCGGCACCGGCATCGGCAAAAGCGCGGCCACGGGCAATCGCCTCATCTAGGCCCTCGGGTGTGCGGGCGTCAGTACGGGCGACAATCAAAAAATCCGGATCGCTGCGGGCGGCCACAGCGGCGGCAATTTTTTCAACGGCAGCGGGGCGCGGAACCACTTCGCGGCCCGGCGTATGGCCACATTTTTTCGGAAATTTCTGGTCTTCCAATTGAATGCCAGCGGCGCCAGCTTTTTCATAGGCCCGCACGGTCGCCCGGGTTTCGGCAATGCCGCCAAACCCCGTATCGGCATCAGCAATCAGCGGCGTGTGTAAAAATTCACACAGGCTGGTCAACCGCATGACCATATTTTCCGCTGTCAGAAACCCAGCATCCGGTTTGGCCAAAAGACTGGCTGACACGCCATAGCCACTCAAATAAAGCACGTCAAAATTCATCGGATCAGCAATACGTGCCGATAGCCCATCATAGACGCCCGGCGCCGCCAGACAGCCGCCATCTGCGAGCTTTTGTTTTAATATCTGCCGTGCGCTTTTATTCATGTGAAATCTCTTTCTTTCAGCCATGCGCCAATGGTTTGGCAGGCTTCCGGCAATAAATCGCGCCGCTCAACATAATAATGGTCAGCCCCAATAATATCGATATGGGTTTTATCGGTCGAGGCCAGCGCTTCATACAGGCGTTGCGCATGCGACGGTGTGCAGGCTAGGTCGGCAGTATTATTGACCACTAAGGCCGGACAGCTAACGCGACTGGCATTGCCGAGACCATCGGCGGGTGTGTCGTCAAAGCTCCATTGCGACAGCCATGAGCGCAACGTTGTGAAGCGCGCCAAACCGACGGGCCCATCATTGGCAATTTTCGGGTCACCCAAATAGCAACTATAGGGCGTGCGGTCCGATGGGTCTTGGCTGGGGTCCGTCCAACGCAAATCAGCCATTGTGCCATGCACACAAAAGGCGCGCTCGGCATTGTCTTGGCCCGAGGCGCGCAACGCCGCCAAACTTTGCTTTACCTCAGCCGTAATGCGACGATTACGGGCCAATTGCGCCGCCCGATATTGCGCCACATAAGCGTCAGAATAGGCCGGTTGATTGGGGTTTTCCGGATCAAAAATATTCAATTCAGCATGCCGATCAAAAGGCCTTTGCTCATCTGTAATCGACGGGTCTATCCACTCCGTCAGCGTCACGGCGCGGCTAACATGCGCCGCCAAAAGCAATATTGCATCAGCCGCTGGCAAATCCAGCGCCGACATATCATAGGCGTCGCCAGCCGCTGTTTGCGTCAATCTTTTGCCGGTCGCTTGATCTTGATAAAACAGCGACAAAGAACCACCGCCCGACCAGCCGCCCAAAATAATTTTTTCATATCCGAAATGGGTTTTGGCATGGGCAATCACTGCGCCCAAATCAGCGACGCATTTTTCCATAAGCAAGGCCGTATCATTGCCGCGATAACGTGTATTGGCGTAAATCACATGATGGCCGGCATGGGCCAGCGCATTAACCAGAGGCAAAAACGCGCCGCCGCCTATCGGATGCGAAAATACGATAACGCTTTTCGACTCGCTGTCCGGCAAAAGCCGCATGGCCTCAACCACCACCATGCCTTGGGTGCCACCGTAAACATCTTTGAACGCACTGCTCTCTTCAAACACCACCACATATGGCACGCGAGTAAGTGACATAATTCTCTCCCTAAAAGCCCTCTTGACCAAATGACGGCGCGCGGGCTTAGATAAGCCTACAGTGCCATGAAAATTTTAACCGTCCAATAGGAAAGCCATGATTAAAGCCAACGGGATTCATCATATCGCCATTATGGCGGCAGATATTAAATCGCATATTGCGTTTTTCTCTGAGGTTTTAGGGTGTAAATTATCTGCTTTATTCGACATGCACGGCGTGCCTGGTGGTTTGCACGCCTTTATGCATCTTGATGATGGGTGCTATTTTTCCATCGTGCAATTACCGCAGGTCAAAGATATAGAAAGCACGCTTGGCATCACCCATGCGGGCACAGGTGCTGGCGCCAGCGCCGCTGGCACCATGCAGCATTTGGCTTTCAAGGTCGATCATGAGGCCGATCTTTTGAACATGCGCGACCGTATTCGCAAATTCGGCGTCAATGTTATTGGCCCGATTGACCATGGCATGTGCAAATCAATTTATTTCGCCGGCCCTGACCAATTGGCGCTTGAAGTGGCCTGTTCTGACGGGGCGCTTGATGCAGCGCAATGGGTCGACCCAAAAGTGCTCGAAAAAGCTGGCATTTCAGCCGATGAAGCAGCCTGTTATATGACGCCGGATGATTATAAGGGCGAAAGCGGCGCGGTGGCGCAGCCTGCCTATGACGCCAGCAAGCCGCATATGCCCTATCCGCCGGAAGTGTATCAGCAAATGCTACAAACCCCCGATGACATCATCACCGCCGCCGCCTCCTACGCTGACCCACCGGTGCAAAAATCATGACCAAAAGACTAACCTTCGCTGTTGTCATGATAGCGTCGCTCATTCTGGCGCCATTTTCGGCGGCGCCGTCCATGGCCGATATGGCCAGCACCCCGATGACGCATGAGATGACGCACGAAATGATGCATGAGATGACACATGAGATAGCGGCGACGGGCGTGCCCATGGCTGACTGTCCGAGCATGGCCGCCAATTCATCAGACGCGGGAGCATGCAGCGAAAATACCGCGCAAGGCTGCTGTAAAGACCATGCGTCTTGTTCGACCAATGCGTTGGCACCAGTTGGCGATATTTCTAATTTTATCTTAAATCCAGTGCGGCTGATTACGCCGCCCTTGGCCGACAATCTGATGTCGATTGCGTTAAATCACAGCACACCGCCGCCCAAATCCTAATTTCTGCCCCCTCATATTCGACCGGATAATATTCGGCCGAGGTTCAGCGCCCTGCGCTGGCCGATGCAATATTCGCCTTTCGCGCAATGAGAAATAGGATTTTTAAAATGTACACTTCAAAACACACAAGGCTCAGCTTAGCGCTGGCGTTTTTTATGTTTTTGCCGAGTTTAGCTGCAGCCAATAATTATCATTTAACCATTGGTGAAACGACCATCACGCTGAGTAGCGGCCCGAAAAAAGCCATGACGATTAATGGCACGCTGCCAGCGCCAACGCTGCGCTTTAAAGAGGGTGAGGAACTTGTCATCAAAGTCACCAACACCCTTGATGCCGTTAGCTCAGTCCACTGGCATGGTCTGATTCTGCCTTCCACACAAGATGGCGCGCCCGGCTTTTCTTATAAAGGCATTGAACCAGGCGAGACATTCACCTATCGCTTTCCGGCCAAACAGGCGGGAACATATTGGTATCACAGCCATTCTGCCATGCAGGAGCAAAAGGGCCTATATGGCGCCATTATTATCGAACCTAAAGATAAAGAGCCATTCCACTATAACCGCCAACATACGGTGGTTCTGTCCGACTGGCATGACGCCCGCCCAGAGCGTATTCTCGCCAATCTGAAACGGCGACCAGATTATTATAATTTCCAGCAAGAAACCGTGCTCGACTTATTTGACCGAGAGGCTGGCGAGAGTTTCGGCGACGCCGTGAAAGAGCGCATGGCGTGGGGCGAAATGCGCATGATGAAAACCGATATTGCCGATGTCTCAGGCCATGATTTTTTGATTAATGGTATGGACGCTGAGCAGAATTGGACGGCGCTGTTTACGCCCGGCGAGCGCGTGCGTTTGCGCCTGGTCAATGCCTCGGCCATGAGCTTTATGGATGTCTACATCCCCGGCCTCAAAATGACTGTGGTTCAGGCTGATGGCAATAATATTCAGCCGGTAACGGTTGACGAGCTTCGTATTGCCGTGGCTGAAACATATGATGTCATCATTCACCCAAAAGAAGACCGAGCCTATACGTTGATGGCAGAACCTATGGGGCGCACCGGCCATGCCCGCGCAACACTGGCGCCGCGCCATGGAATGACAGCCGACGTGCCCGCACGGCGGCCGCGTCCAAAGCTTACAATGGCGGACATGGCGGGCCATGCAGGCCACGCAGATCACGCCGCTATGGGCCATGATATGAAGGAAATGGACCATGCCGCTATGGGCCATGATATGGCAAAAATGGACCATATGGACCATGCAGCCATGGGCCATGATATGAAACCCATGGCGCCCAAACAGGACGCGTTTTACGCACCCAATAGTGGGCTCATTCCGACCGCCTATAATGGTGGCAAATTCCTCTCCTATTCTGATTTGAAAGCAGTGCGTCCGGTTTATGATGAACGACCCGTGGATAGGGAAGTAACCGTTCGGCTGACCGGCAATATGGAACGCTATATTTGGTCAATGAATGGCGAGACTTTCGACGATGCAGAGCCCTTCCGGTTTCGCGAGGGCGAACGTATTCGCTTCACATTCGTCAATGAAACAATGATGACGCATCCGATGCATTTGCACGGCATGTGGATGATTTTGGACAATGGACAGGGAAAATATCGCCCCGCCAAACATGTTATTCAAGTGGCCCCGGCCATGACGGTGTCAGCTGAAGTGGAAATTGATGCGACCGGTCATTGGCCGTTTCATTGCCATCTGGTCTATCACATGCATTCCGGCATGATGCGTCGGGTTATTGTTGAACCAGCCAATGGCGAGGTCAGTCCAGCCGCGCCAGCTCCTACCCATCCGGCCATGCATCACCAAATGCACATGGGGAGCGGACAATGAGAAATCGCTCAGCCATCGCAAGCGTCGCCATGATTGCCATTCTTGGCCTATCTGCACCGGCCAAAGCAACGGGACTTTTTTTCAATGCCGATTTAGAGAGATTTGAACATCGTTTTGCCAGAAATGCTGGCGACATCATTGCCTTAGAAGGCACTGTCTCCTATGGCGGTGATAAATGGAAACTGCTTGGCTTATTGGAAGCCGAATATGCGCGAGACAAAAGCGCTTGGGAAAACGTCGAATTGCAAGGCCGGTGGTCAATGCCTGTGGCGACCTTCTGGGACGCCTATGGCGGCATCAGGCATGACACTCGCCCGCATCCGGCGCGCAGCTATCTGGTGACCGGCTTGAGTGGCCTTGCGCCCTATTTCATTGAAACCGATGCGAGTCTGTTTGTCTCCGAAAAGGGCCATGTTTCAGCCCGACTTGAAGTCGAGAAAGACCTTCTGATAACCCAGAGACTGGTGTTTCAACCTGTGCTTAAAGTCGATTTAGCGGGCCGTGATGATGAACCAATCAACGTCGCTTCTGGTTTTGTTGCAACGGAAGTCGGCTTGCGATTGCGCTATGAAATCACCCGCGATTTTGCCCCTTATATTGGGGTCAATTACGAGCGCAAATGGGCCGACAGTGGGCGCCTCGCCGTCGATCATGGAGAAAAAGACGAAGTCGTTTCCCTGCATGTTGGGCTGAAATTATCATATTGAGAAAAGTGGTGCCCGGGGGCGGAATCGAACCACCGACACGAGGATTTTCAATCCTCTGCTCTACCCCTGAGCTACCCG